>ERZ778019.1224-NODE-1224-length-37076-cov-12.820048_pt1 | contig 37076 bp, 37 predicted proteins | sample MGYA00375749_ERZ778019 | MGnify/ENA primary metagenome ERZ778019 (study PRJEB29350, sample SAMN05389821) | bioreactor metagenome | isolation source: Ammonium sulfate bioreactor | place: South Africa: University of Cape Town | collected 2014-03-17 ... | reverse complement strand
GAGATGGAGTGATTGGACATGATAGTGATCGATTAGAATTGATGAATCATACTGGTTTGCAAGAATTTTTGATAGTTAAATAAATTCTTTTTGTTTGTTCTCTCATTTGAAGATGATTGGGAAACTCAAGATTCAACAGTCGTAACAATCGAACCGAATCCAGTCGATATCAATCGACTTATCGAACTCGAACGACAAGACAATGCTGATTTAAAGATAACTGTTTGTGTTTTAATCACATCGGGCATATTTCTCCTATGTAATATTCCGAATTTTATTATATTTATAAGTCGATTCCTCTTAAATGTACGTTTCAGTACATTTGGTTATATAATTATTTATGTTTCACTCTATTTACTATTTGTTTCTCATACAATCAGTTATTTTATTTTTAATCATTTAACTGCACGAATCTTTCCGAATAATCTCTGATGACGAATGATTTTTATGTTTGAAAAATAAAAATTCACAGATAATTCGAGCGCGCTTCTTTTTTTTTTATTATTATTATTAAGTCGCGCCTAAATCGAACGCGCACTTTCTGTTTGATTTCAATAAACGTTTTGCGCGCTGATCTACTTCATCACTTATTTCTGATTTCTCTTATCAATAAATTCAGTTGTAATTTTATCTTTTTGTTAATTGAAAACAATAACCATGGCTAAACGAGCTCGACGTGCTGGAAAATCATCTCGTAGAGGCAAAGCAACACGAGGTAAGGCCACAGCACGACGAACAACAAAGAGATCAAACAAACGAACTGGCAAACGTAGACCACGAGCAACAAGTAAATCGAGTTCTGAAACAAAAAAAAATAAAGAGACGAAATTTTATTATTTAGAATCGAGCAAAACTGTTCAAGCTTAAAGAATCGAACCGACAAATTTCTTCAACGAAAAGACATTAGACGAATTTGGTTTTTTTTTCTGTTCAAAACTCGTAGATTATAGAAAAATAAAACTTTTGAAAACTATGTGCATAATTTGTGTCGACTGTGAATAAGTGACATCTATCGAGTACGATTTGATTGATCATCCATATAAACAATGACAAATCAGACGAAGAAATAAACAAACAAATAAAAGAAAAATATCTCCAATGAATTTTTCTTGTTGTTTTAATTATGACTCATTTCTTGTAATTGATGAACAGAAATTAACAAGTGATGATGAAATTCTAATTGCATTTCGCTTTGATTATCTAGATGTCCGATGATCAACCGAGAAAATATCTCCGAAGAAATAATGTAAATATTTGCAAGTTGTTCTTTTTCTCTTGCGACATTATTTTATTTTATCGTTTCTAGGATATCAGCATCGGTGTTGTGAGTATTTAAAGTCTGTACGACAAATCATTCATTCTTTCTTTTAACAAGACGACTCGTTCTCGACATCGTGAACAAAACAACGATTTAGAATCAACGATGTCAAATACAGAAACTATTCCCGAAACACTTGCACCAGTTCCGACTGTTGTTGAAAAATGTGCGATTTGCATGGAAAATCTTGTCAAACAAGAAGTCGGCATACCGGAAAATTGTGAACATACATTTTGTTTGGCTTGTATTCTCGAATGGGCTAAAGTATGCATGCAAACATAATTCATTTTATTGTGAAAGTCTTTGGCGTTTTTTTTTTGCAAAGAAAAACAACTCCTGTCCTATTGACCGAATTGCTTTTCGGAAAATCTTCAAAAAACATTCGATTAACAGTCCGAAATCGTATGGAAACGTATGTTTGATACTTATTTGAGTCTATCCGATGATAAAACTACGGCGTTTTTTTAGATTGAAGTCGAAGATAATCGTCTGCAAGTTCAGTTAGAGGATGAATTTCTTGAAATGATCAACGATGATCTATCTTGCCGAGTCTGCGGCGGAACTGACCAAGAAGATGTTCTTTTAATTTGTGACGAATGTGGCAACGGGTATGCCGTTTGATTTTCTTTGAATTCGATGAGTTATTCTTTCGTTTTTAGTTATCACACATTCTGCTTGGAATTACCCGGCGTACCTGAGGCAGCCGAATGGATGTGTCCGTTGTGTGAAGTCGATCAAATGTCGGCCGACGAAGATCTATATGATGATAGTGATCTCGAAGAAATTCAACATATACTCTTCGATGATTCATTGAATGATGATATTGAGGTTGGAATTTATTAAGAATTCGATATGAAAATGCGAGAATGTTATTTTTAGAGAAATGACGCGCCGATTGCTGTTCGACAGCCACGGATTCGACAAACAGCACGCATGAGTATGTGTAAAAATGTGATTTTTTCGCCTTCTAACTGGCTTACATTGGACTAGGAACAAGTGGCGCACGAAATCAACGTCGGACTACGCGCACTCGTCGACGTCGTCGTCGTCGTGCACCGACTCGCCAACAATCTACGCCAGTGCAGCAAGAACGGCAGCGTCAAAGACGGCAAGTAGCAGCACGGAATGCAGTCCATCAACGAATAGACAATGTCAATGTAAACGTTATCGATTCGAGAAAGAATTCGACTGTAGAATGTTTTTTTTAAATATTTTAGTCGATCACAAGAGATAATTCGACAGTCAATGTTACATCGAGATTAACGATTTACGATAGTGAACCTATCGCTTTGTTCGTAGATTTCAACGAGAATATTCGCATATCGAACTTGGGTTTTCTTCTTCTTTAGAGATGAAGAGGCAACACAAGTCGCTGCTTCGTCAACAAATCGTTCAATAATCACTCCAAGGTTTGTTCTTCGATCAAATCGAATATTCATATATTTTATTTCGAATCAATCTAGTGAAGCTGCACGTCGAATAGCAGCTAGTGGCATACCTGTTCCATCTCGTAGTTCGACTGAATTAAGCGTGAGACGATCGACACCCTCGTTAGATCGAGTGCCATCTCGAACGATTCGTCCAGTTCTTCCTGCACAACCTCGAATACCAATTAGTCAATTGCCACGTATTCGACGTCGAGCAGATGCGCCAGTTCGAACACAAAATCGACCTCCAAGGTCAAATCCTCCTCCGCCACCACCACCACGAACACAACCGTTACCGTCAACATCGACTTCGTTTCTTGAGGATCTTCTTGCTTCTCAAGAACGTTTGCTCAATCTACAAAATGTTCGTATGCATGGGTAAGTCAACTTTCTTCTTGTGAAACTATCTTCTTATTCATTCATTTCTAGAGCACACATACAAATCTTTTGAAAAGAACACATATTTTCGTCTATTCTTTGTTATAGTTCATATGTAAATATGCCTTATGTTTTCTGAATTTTATTTGTCTGTGCTTTCTCTCTCTTTCACTCTCTTTTGTTTGTTAAATCAGTAATAAAACCTAACTTAAATCTCGACAGATTTTGTTCTTCGAACTAATAAATTGAATAAGAGCATTTCTATATGCAAAGATATTTGTCTGTGTATTCAAAGAAATCGAATCGAATTGTCTTTTCTTTTTTTCTAGATGTCGATTCAGGAACCATCGATACAATGTGATATTCCTGAACACAAATCGTCGTCATCTATGGTCATGAAATCAGGTCAACAGATTTATGATCCGTCGGATCCGACTGAGGATGATGATGTCAAAAATCCTGAGAATGAACAGTTAAATGATTCGAAACATCAAACACAAGAGTTCATTCGGATTAACAATGGGTTAGTCATAGAAAAAAAAAAACCAAGAGAAAATCATGAAAATTTTCAATCTTGTTTTTAGAAAATCTGCTCGCCCTGTGATCAATACTAAAGATAAAGCTCAGTCATTTGAACTCAATGAACAACAGCAATCATCTCGACATAGAACGTCTCCCGATTATCATAGTAAAACATCAGATCGTCGATCAAGGTGAATTGGCATGTTTTTTGTTTCTGTTTATTTCGAATTTTGTTTAGATCACCTCATCGAAAACGTTTTCGTCAGTCTCCAACAATGACAAATGAGACAAACTCATCGTTCAAAAGTAAATCATCACATCGAAATGATGATCGTAAAAGTTCGAAATCCCATCATCGACATCGATCAACATCGCATTCATCGTCATCATCATCATCGACTAATCACAAAAAACCCTCGGATACCAAAGATGATTCATCTCGTCATTCATATCGCTCGAAATCTTCACGAAATTCTCATTCGGATCATCGAATAAATCAGTCTAGTCTCTCCTCTTCCAATCACACAACCAACGGATCTCAACGACCACGAACTAATCTTATCGAAATAGTCACAACCGAGTCGACGCCATTGCGTAAGAAGACAACTGTCTGCTGAAATTTTCATTCTTCCTCTTCTTCTTCTTCTTTTTTTTTCTTAAAGCAAATCGATCCGAACCGAATAGTAAGAAAGCTAATGATGTGCTCATGGAAGAAATGCTACTTGAAGAGGAAGAAAAACAACGTCCAACCAAATCAATCGATCTCGATAGTCTAACGATACCAGAAAACGCAACTAAACCAACAAACGACACCAAACAGCCAATCAATCCGACGAATTCAACTCCATCGCCAACCAAAAAACCTTATTACGTTCTTCACAAAGTTCCTCATACAAATCACACGACACCACCTCGACAAAAGAAGCCACCAGTTCAACAGCAGCAGCCAACAGTCGACGACTCATCACGTCGAACATCGCTCGAAGATCGTATTTCGACGATATTCGGCGTGTCATCGACGAAAACCAACGATACTCAATCAACGATCTCATCTGTACAAATTCTAACGCCAAGTGATAAAAGTACAGAAAGTCCACAGGATGTTAAACCGTCCATGTTGATAATGAAAAAAAAAGAGCCAGACTTGAACGAGAAAATTTCATTGCCTGATGATAAACGTTCGAATAAACTTTACACAACCGAATGGTTAGCTTCTCAAAAGCCTGAAGAAGCATCCGTGACTGGTATTCGCTAGTTTTTTGTTCTTCATTTTAATCTTATGTTAATTGGTTTCGATTTTCTAGAAGAATTACCGTCTCTTGTATCTCTTCCGAATTTAACTTCCAATCAAACAGCAGCTGATCCAAAAATTTCATCCGATGAAACGACCATACTGAGTAAACTGACGGAACTAATGGGCAAAATCAGTCAAAAACAAAGTGAGAGCACTTTGAAATCAGAAAAAATGCAATTAGTTCTTTTGTTTTGAATAGCAAATCCAACTGAAACAGACGAACCCGTGCCTATGTCTGCGAAACATCTCGAACGGATCGAACGCGTAAGTGGAATGAGCTTGTTATTTTCCTAAAAATGCAAATCTCGTTTTCAAAGAGAAAACAACGCGAACAACGTCAAAGTGAAATTGCAGCTATAGCTAAAGAAGCTCTAAAACCAGCGTTCAAAAAACGAACGATATCCAAAGATGAATACAAAGAAATCATGAAAAAAGTCGTCACAAAAGTAAAAAAACGATCTTTTTCTTTTGTTTCGAAGAAAAAAAAATGTTTCGTTGTTCTGTCTTCGTTTTAGACGATTTCAGTCAATGAAATTGATCACAATCGAGTCCGTAAAATGATCGATGCCTACGTCGAAAAGTACCGCCTAATTCACGAACATAATAAATCGAAAACTCGAACTTAAAAATCGAAGAAATTCGTTTTTTTGCTTCTTCTTTGTATAAAGTTTTTTCTTTCTCTCTTATCAAATAATTCTATCAATTTCTATGTGTACGAGCAACCGCAAGACAGCAAACGAAACGAATCAATCTTTACCTATGGGGACAGTGATTTCGACTTGTCTTTATTTGTTCTTCCTTTTCATGATATATGTGTGTGTTTCTCTTTTTTTTAGTTCAATATATATATATATATAAGTTCTTGCGACTGTTCGATCGTTTTTGCACACATGAAATTGTCTACATCTGTTTTTGTTTGTTTGTTTGTTTTCTTTTCTTTGTTAAATTCATGTTATGGACACAAAACTCAATTACGATATTAACGATAAAACATAATGAGAATGAAACAAGAAAAAAAGAAATTCGAACATAGATTCTATTTTGAATAAAGAGAGAAATCTTAATTGTAGATGTTCATCTTAGTCACTGTTTTGCTTTTGACAACAGCAGGATTTGTTTATAAATATCGAAATTTGTTGACATTTGCCAATGGACGTTTAAAACGTTCGAATAAACCTCAACGAAAATCGACAATGGGCGATGATAAATTCATTGAATTGTCATTTGGCACTGTTCATTACATCTATTCACCATCGTCAACATCACATTTGAACATATTCGTTCACGGTTTTTCGATTCCCATGGAAATCTGGCAAGATGTCTACGAATCATTCGTTCGAGATAATCAAGCATGTTTAATCTTTGATTTATACGGTCGAGGTTATTCGGATGCACCTGATGTTCCAATGAATGTCGATCTATTTGTTTCACAATTAGCTGAACTTTTATATGCATTAGATTTACCCTATGAGAAATATAATCTATTTGGAGTTAGTATGGGCGGTGTGATTGTTCAACGATTTACTCAATTACATCCTCGAAAGGTTTCCAAATTGATTCTTTGCTGTCCAGCTGGATTGAATATTAAAGCGCCATCGAAATTAATCATGTCGCTTTTAGCCATACCGATTATTGGCCCAACAGCTTTTCAACTTGTTATGGCTCGAGGTGAAAGCAAGAGCGTTCGAGATCAATGGGCATATCCAGGCAGCGATAAATATCGAATATTTATGCAATTATTTCGTGATGCTTGCGAACAACATCCTGGCTATGTGCGTTCATTGTATTCGACAGTTGTAAATTTTGATTTTCGATCATATCTTAATTCAACTTATCAATTCAATATTCCTATTCTAATCGTCTGGGGTGATAAAGATGCGTTGATACCCGTTCAGAATGCGTACGATTACAAGAAATTATACAAAGATGCCGTTTTAAGCATCGTTCCAGGAGCAAATCATAGTTTATTAATTGAACATCCAAACGAATCTATCGAAGCGATGAAAGCATTTTTAAAAGGCAATTAATTTTTGACTTTGTTCCTACTGAACAACACGTAATTCTTCAATTAGTATAGTTTGTTCTCGGTGCTGATTTTTTTTAACTTTGAAATCAAATAAAACTATGAACTGCTAATGGAATATCAACCATTAATAATTGATTTAACGATGAAAATATGCGTCACAATTGAATTCTGATATTTGTTTGAACAGATGCAAAAATCTGTGAAATTACTTAAAAGATTAATATGTCAATTAAATCAAACAAATGCGTATTCTATTAATGACATCTCTGTCTTTTGGGGACAACAGTTCGTTGTCTTTTTTTTTCTATCCATCCAATTGACATTTGAAAAAAGATCTTATTCTTATTTGTTTTATTGGAAACATGATTAGAATATATATTTTCTAATTATCTAATTAATAATCTCAGTCGATATGAATTCAACAGCATGCGGTTTTCTTCAACTGTCTTTTGATTCGAAGAAAAATAAAGAAAATAAAAACGACAAGAACATCGATGCTGATTCTTTTGTTTCTTCAATCAACAATCAATAGTTAATGTCTGTTGACAAGAGACCAAATCAGTTTGATCGATTTCATTTTCTTCTTCTTTTGACAGTTAATACATGAATAAAAAAACAGAAACTAATTAAATAACATAGGAAAAAATCGACGGCATTGAATGCAAAAAAAGAAAAAGAAGAAGAAGAAGAAGAAAAAAAATAGGAAGAAGAAAAGGCAAGATAATTCCATAAATGTCTTCATCGTTCTTGTTTTTCCTTCTTCGGTCTCTCATATTTTTCTCTTCTCTTCTTTGAGATATCCCATCAACATTTCTGAGACAAACATGGACGCACACATACGCAGATTTTTATTACTGACAATTATCATTGATAATATTCTATTCTATTCTTATTAAACAAGTGACTTTAGAAATTCGAAAGTCGTTTTTTTTTCTTGTAGCAGTTCTATTCTTTTGTTTACTTGTTAGATTTTCAAGTAAAAGAATTAGTCTGTTCTTTTATATAACACCGTCTTAGTGGATCACATCAAAGACAGCTTGGTTATACTTTATGACAAGTCACGGAAATTACGGTCTTCTTTTTCTTTTTTTTTCTTTCTTTCTCTGTCAATCATTAAATATTTCAATATATGAAAGTATGTAAGACTTTTCTCATCAGAGAATAAAATGATGAATTTTCAAGTTTTAATCAAGTGGATCTCGACACATTCTAAAATTCTATTTGAATGCGTTATTAATATCTCTCTTTTTCTTCTGGCTCTTCTTCTTCTTTTCTTTTTCTACTTCTTATTCTTCGTCGTCGTTCCAATGCTTGAAGACAAAAAAGAAATCGGATGATTGCTTATGGCAGAAAGATCGTTGTATCTATTCTTCTATTTAGTTAGAGAAAAAAAGACGCAGAAAAACGGATAGTACGAAATATGGTTATTCTTTTATCGAGATTGAACAACCGGAAGCAAAATTTTCATTGACGTATTCTTAACAAATCTTTCCTAGAACGATCAAGATCATCTAATGTTGACTCGAAGTTGAATATAGAATGAGAGTTTATTGTCTATCAATGATAAGTATAGATTAAGATTATTGAAGAAAATACTAATGGACGTAGGTTCTTGTCTGTTTCCTTCTCTCTTTAGCAATCTTGTCATTTTTCAGCGAGACATAATTTCTGCTATTTTTCAGATTGACGATGGAACAGACAGACGCGTCAGTTGCTGCAAGTTCGGTTAGACTTGACATTGACCAACCGATGGAACTACGTAAAAGTCAAATTAATTTACTTAGTGCAACAGTTGACGATTCAAGTTATTATTTAAATGAGGTTAGTCAACGAATTATTTTCAAATAATCGAATCATAACAAAGGAATTCTTCTTATGTTTTTCTTTGATAATAAAGTTTATGAAATGAATTCATTATATGCCATGATCGATTGACATGAAAAGAAAATCTTTCTTTTCTTTTCTCGTTCTAATTAATCTGCATCAGACAAGAAAAACAACATTCTATAGGAAAAGATCAACAATTGTTCGAAATGTTTTTTTTCTAAGAATAGAAATAAGCTAATTAATTCGAGAACGATTCAATATCAAAATTTGTAAATATGTGTATACGTATATCCCGAATTCATTTAATTTGTTGTAAGCAAACGAGAAAAACTATAAGTTTTATTAAGTGTGTGCGTGTGCGAAGGAGTGTTTTCTTTCTCGATGACGTCTTAGTTTTTCGATCGATTGCACTAATAGCTAGTGATGCATCATTTACAACTAAACCGGATACTTGGATAACAACGCCTGATTAAGTGAGAAATTTTAAAACCGAATAACTATATGTCGACATCTTCTATTTCCTGTGAACAAACGGACAGATGGAGCTGGTTTTCGACTACAATCGAATCTTAACTGATGATTATATTAAATTAAAACAATATCTCAATGAAAAATCGTACTTAATCGATGATGAATTTTATAATTCGTAAATATTAACTAAGGATGGTGTTGATACAACTCATGATAATTATACAGAGACAATTTGCATTATACTGTTGCTGATCATACATTTTAATCGAAATTCAATATGTAGATAGCTATATCCGTTGATTTAATCAAGATTTTATTCAATGTATTTATGTTGAATACATTCATAAATGCAACAGCATATTTCTTAATATTGCTTGTAATTAGAAGAAAACAACAAGGTCGGAATATGCATCAATGATATAAGCATAAGAACAAATAACCATTGTTAATAGTCGTTATAGGAAATGATATTTTCGTTTTTCATATCAATCGCTTAATCTTCATCAAACGACGATTCAATTCTAGTTTAAACGTTTATTAGGTGATGAATTATGTATACGATAGATTCGCTCGATTTCGCTGGAAAAGAAAAAAACAGATTCCATACGAAACAATCAAAAGAAAACATATCTAATAAATCATTAAACGAATAAAAACGAAGAAAAAAAATCTAATGTCATAAATAAATATCTATCATTCATAGAAAATAGATTATTTTTCCCGTTGTTACGGTTGTTGTTGTTGTTGTTGTTGTCGTCGTTGTCGTGTTCTTCTATCTTATTCGTTCTAGATGTTAGATGACATCCTACGCATAAAATGTCATTCGTCCGATGTTCAGTATGAATAAAGTTGAGAACGTGCTTAACGTTAAAATCAAAGACTTTTTAAGGTCATAATTGCGTTATTAGCGATGAGCCGGAAACGACTACCACCATTACTAGCATCATCGTCGAGCATTGATAGATCCGTTTTCTTTTTTTCTTGTAATCAGCCGAAGTTCATAGGAAAAACGAGAGAAAGAGCGCGAGAGAAACTGGCAGAGGGAAGGAAAAATTGTCAACATACATGCATTCAGTGATGTATTACCAGAAGCAAAACGGACCACTTTTATTTCTATTAAATAAAATTGAACTAATTTCACATTCTTTTTACCTCTTCTTTTGCTTTTCTTTTTCTTCCTATGTTTTTCTTTCTACTAGGACAAAGAAAAAACTTGTTGTTTATCACCATAAGTCATTCTTCGATTGTATTGACTAGATTTAATATCATTTTGTTGACAGTTGTTTCCGTTCATCAATTGCTTATAGTTTTATTTACAACACTTTTCTCATCTTTTCTTTTTGTGACTAGGCGAATAATACGGATGTTGGTTGATTGATGGTTCTACTGAGAGATCTCAAGATGAGTGTGCATACATAGATATAGATTCGCATTAAATTATAGTAACAACTTAATGTTCTCGGCAAATGTAGTAACAAAAGTCCTTGCTCGAACTGCCTGTTCTACACAGACCTGTTTAGTTGTTATTTTAGCTTGATTTATGCATATCAAGTTATTGTTTCTATTCGGTGCAGATTTTCTCCTTCGTCTTATTTTCTCTTTACAAGGCAAAGACATCGAGATACGTACGTATATAAATATATCTATATATATACATATATGTCTCGATATATATTTATATATATATAACTATGCGTCTAGTACTTTCAGCAGTCAACAGCCATTCTCCATGTAATTGGTGTTTTTCTTTTGAAAATGTAGCGATGAAAATGATGACGTGCATATTTCATCTATCCAGGATGTCTGCGCACTTCTTTCCCTCTCTCTTTCGTTGCTCGTTATGACGTGACAGATACCAATCGTTGTAGGACTTGTTTTTTTTATACATTACGCACATACATATTTCTACATATACAAATTTTTCTTGCATGTAAATACATATATTTATGCATATAGACATATAAATATATACAACATTGATTGATTCAGAAAAATCAGTTGATGATCGAGCGAACTATAAAAGATGTTTGCATGGTAGAATCGTATGAGAGATGAAATGAGAATGAATAGACGGAAGAATTATTAGTAGTTATGGTTGTAGAGAGACCATGCATCAAAGAACAAAACAATAAGAGACAGGAAATGCATTTGAGAAAGATAAGCAGTAGAGATAAGAAACAAAAACGCGAGTAGATCATTCTATCCGATGACCTGTATATAGATTTTTTTTAAAGGAAGATATATAATATAATCATTGACAATATCAGTATTATTTGTCATTATCTATCATCAGTTCTTTCTTTCTTTTTTTTTGTTTGTTTGTTTGCTTGATTTATATATCTATGTTAAGTCGGTAAATCTCTTCTTTTTTTTCACTGTTTCATTAGGCGGTATTAATAGAAATGTGAGCTAGCATTCACGCATATACATCGTCTTTTAAACTTCAGTCTCTATGGGTTTGAGCTCTCCATCGTTGGCTGTCGTTCTTTTTTTCTTCTTCTTCTTCTTCTTCTTTCTATTACTGCAACAACAACTACCACCACCACATCATCACTACCACCACTACTACTACTACGACTACTTTCTTTTTATTCTTATTCCTTCGTCTTTTGCGTTTTCTTCTTTTCTTTTGCGCGAGTCGTACGTCTTTGTCTCAAACGACAACGACTGCTAAGCACACGATTTTTACCCGATCATATATACATACATAGGCAAAAGCTAGCCAACCAAACACTCAAACTAGACTTGCAGTTTTGACTGGTGTGTATGTGAGTGTATATGTGCGTGATGTGAATTAACGAGAACAAGAACGGTTGGAAAAAAAAACGAGCGAACGAGAGAGACAGACAGGCAGAGAAGATAGGAGACAAGGAAAAGAAAGATCCGCTCGTTTCTGTTATTCCTAGATTCGTCGTTGACAATGAGAATAGCAATAAACATGAAAGCAAAAGAAAACTACCGTTGTTAGTTTAGCTCCTGGTTGTTGTTCGCTTTTTTTTCCGCCTATCTTCATAGTTGATTGCATGCTTAGTTATTGTTTTTGCCACTTCATTAACATACTCTTAGTTCAATAGTGAGATTAGGTAGAAGTCAATCGAGAACAAATAGCATAATAATTGATTTTATTAATTCAAAGAAAGAAAAACTTCATCGAGTAAACTATTAATTCTATCTTTGGAGATGATTTTGACATTACTATTAATAACAAAAAGTCGAGACCTCCAACGAAAACGGAAGTATGGATATGGTTTTCAATTATCGATAACGGATCGTCATCATATTAACGATAATTGACGAGACGAAAGTAACCAACGGGCAATACGTAAACTACATGCGACGTTTGCAACGTCAACGAATATTTCCATCAACAGGTACGCAAAGTTTTTTCAGCAAATTAGATTGTTTTTTTTGAAAACATTCACATAAAAAGAAAAAGGTGTCAACGACAGACGTTACTTTTTCCCCTTTTCTTTTTCTTCATCATTTTTTCCTTTTGTGTAATGTGCATCCATGAATACATCCATATTATTATTAGATTGAAGGAGAAAAAGAAGAGAAGAAGAAGAAGAACAAAAAGGGAGAAGAGTGAGCACAAGTTTTTATTTCATACGTTGTTAAGTTCCCATGACGTTTTCTCATGGAATTTTCTCTAGTTTTCCACCTGCTCAACATGTGATCCAATTAAAAAAAAGAGCAAGTGTATACTTGCTCATGCGATCTCATTTCATTGACTGTTTGATTTTCTTTCGTTTCCTTACATGGATACACAATAAAAATTCTCTCACGTTACATTTTACACAACATAGTCCACGTTGACAATATCATTTCTCGTGTCATAATTAATTTTCACATCAACGAAATGTTGTTTCTATCTGTTTTCATTGACATTTTGCTTTTGCACAGCATTATAAAACAAGAAAAGAAAATTGCATTGAACCATGACCGGAAATCGTCAACTATCCTTCGAATAATTGTATAGTGTACTTAGTTGTAAAATAAAATGAAACTAACAAATCGTGTCAGATAGAAAGATGTACTCTATAGATCTTATTCTATTTCTTTCATCGGATTGATGAAAATAGTTAATCGAATTAGTCTCCATGTGTCATAATGATTGAAGCAGAGAAAGAACCATGTTGAAATTGTCTATATATAGAGAGAGAAAGATGTGAAGATTTCTTTTTTCTTTTCTTTTTCCATAAAAAGTAAAATCTACTTTTTGTGGCAAGCTTGTTTATATGTCAATTATGTAAAAGAAATAAGAAAAAAATTTATATATATATATATATATACACAAACATACACATGTTTCCGTATATTAAAAGCGTTCGGAATACTTTAAAAACGTCATAACATAATTCTCCAATGAAAACTTCAATTGTGTTGATTTTTTTTCTTTCTTCTTCCTTTTATTATAATTAATTTTTCATTTTTATTTGTAATTAGACTTGACGAAGTCGGTTAAAAAGAAAATGATTTCTTTGTTATTCTCGTTTTTTTTTCAATGGTTCGACTGAGACCGAACAAATGAACCAAGTATTAATCACGATTTGAAGTGCACTTTAAATCAAATGAATGCGTATGTGAGAGAGCGAAAAAACGATCAATTAAGGGTATCTTTTCCTTTCTGTTTTCTTTCTCCTTTGCTTTTACTCGTAATTTGAAATAGAATGACGATGAAGGAAGTCGTATAAGAAGAATAGGAAATATTTCTATTTCTCCACATGTCGAACCCATTGATTGAAGTCAGAAAAAGAAATCTACATATTTATCTACGTATACAATGCACATCAAAAATGATGTTTTTCTTTTTTTTTTGTTGCCTCGTCGAGAAGAAAATCTGCTAAAACCTCGCAATGTCTGTTAAGTCTATTTCATGAAAATGCAAAGAAGAAAAAAAAACATATATGGATGTAACATACAGAAACATAGAAAATATGCATATATAAAGTAATGCCAACAGAACGGAAGAACAGAAGGAAAAAAACCTAGTTTCAGGTTTTTCCATTTTGTTGCTCGTAGCAATGACAAAACAGAACAGTAAGAGAAAATGAGAGGACAGAATAGAGGACAATCGATCGTGCGACGCTCGATTCTTTTTCCTTTGCTTCATTTTTTTCTCTATGTTTTTCCTTTTTCTATTTTTTTTTCTTCTTCTTCTTCTTCTTCTTTTTCTTTTTTTTTTCATTTTCTTATTCTTCGTTTTTTTTTTGCTTCCATATACTAGTCGATAGAGACACTGTCGTCGTTTAGCTTTCACGATCGTCGAAGGAGAAAATGGGAAACGGAGCGCCAGGCTTTTCTCTATCCTACCGTCGGTGCTGTGCACAGTGTCGATCGTGTGTTGTTGTACAAATAGTTAATTAAAGCAACTGCTTCTGCTACTTGTCGTCACTGTCGTCTTTAACTATCGCATTGTGACGAGTGACGACAAATTGGTGGTTTGACGACCATCCATAGTTCGTTTGTTCGTTCTTCTTCTTGTGGTCGATTTTCATTTCTTCCAATCAATTACAATGACAACCACAACATCGCCAAAAACAACATCTTCAGTAGCCAAAACTAATGTTCCGTCCCCAACGGGCAAGGTTTGCTATTCTATTCTTATTTTTTTCCGACTCGATGTGGCTGTTCGTCTATATTTATATAGTCTTTCGATTAACCAAGATATTTATTAATGTGATATCTGATTTAGTTCGAACTAGAGAGTAATAGTAGCCAAGAGTTGTGATGATAATGATAATAATATTGGTTTATATGCGAAAATGATAACAACGATGTAGATTAACGATCCATCTATCTATTTAACTGTCTGTTCTTTCAATGACATGACAGTCAGTGATGCAGGCATTGTATGACAAGCAACCTCGTGCAATAAAAAGATTGCTTTATGGTATATATATATTTATTCGAAGAGAGAAAAGAAAACATCTACAAGGCGTAGATTTTGTCTTTCTGATTTTTCTTTTTTGACTAATTTTAATGTCGAAAAGAAAATTTTCGATCCAAAGAAAATCTCATTTGATTAATGAGATTTTTGTTCCCTATGTGTGTAAATGTATATATTGATAAAAAGAAATGTCTTCGTTACCTATTTAAATATATGTATATTTATATTTATTTAGAAAATGCCATTGGAGGGAAGTTATGCGGTGTGGAATAATCGTGGTGGTTCGGGCAAAACAAATCTAACTTATCACTTAGCTATTAAATATGCATATCGAAATCCAGATAAAACCGTTCTTGTTGTTGATATGTGTCCACAAGCTGATCTTAGTCATGCGTTTCTTGGTAGGAAAAAAAGCCTCAATATGTTTGCTTTTTTGCTAAATGTGTGAGTGTGTGTGTATAGGTGATGATGAAGAAGGACATGATTATGTTTCACAAATCGGTTCGCTCAAAAAAGATCCTATGATACTCGATGGTCAACAGCGTATACCACGAACAATTTCAGGTTATCTCGATATTTATACATCCGTTGGTCTACCGAATAATGTTGATCCACGAACATTTCTTTTTAATGTTTCGAAATTCAACAATCAATTACCTCGTAATGTATGTTGATTGAGTTTAAAATCTTCGTTTTTTTCTTCTCATCATTTGATATGATTAGGTTTACTTATTATGTGGTGATACATCCCTTGAATTATTAGCTAAAGCTATGGATTTAAAACGAAGTTCAAATACTATAACTCCCTACGCAAATCCATGGCGTACAATCACACAAAGTCTACGTGTATTTGTACATAAAATAGGCGAAAGACGTGGAATTAAATTAATGACATTTATTGATACAAATTCTTCATTTAGTATTTGTACAGAAATAGCATTAACAGCCGCTGATCGTCTTATTTTACCAGTCAGTGAAGATCATTTACATCGGAATGGTTTTGAATATCTTTTTAGGTAGAAAAAGTTTTTTTTTAGAAACATTCTAATGAAGGAATGTCGTTGTTTTTCTTTCTTCTAGTCTTCTTTATGGTTTTTCCCAACCGTCCAGTATTTATTATTATTATCGTCATTATAGTTTTTATTATCGAGCTGATGAAAACGGTGTTAAATTACCTAAAATTCATTTAATTTTATGTAAAGTTACACCATCTAGTAAAGACTCGAAAATCGGCATCGGTGGTAATACACCATCGGCCGAAGAAATTGATAAATGTTGGCGTTTTGTTTATGATATCTATACGAAACATCGTGATGCATTCGAAATTCGTACGCAAACACCTAGTTCCCTGTTATCAACATCCAATGATCGACTTCCAACAAGTGCACCACGTCTATCATCCATATCCACAACTCCTTCATCCGTTCATGAACAACGCTATTCAGCATCTACTCCTGTTACTCCTGCATCGACAAGTCATTTTCATAATCATATCGGCAATTCAACTAGTTTAGCACAAACATATCAACCACAAACATTCGAAGATTTCATGCGTGCATATGTTATGCATATTGGCAATGAAAGCAATGTTGTTTCACGTATTGCAGTTAAATCTCATTCACCATTATTAGCTGTTAAACATTCTCATCATTCACAAGAATATCAAATATGTGCGCAGACATTTGACAAAACTTTAAATGATATTGTCGAACGTATTTGATTCGAAATAAGAAAAGCAAATGTCTAGATCCTAAAACCATGTGATCCGATCACGAAAGTCTTCCTTGAGATAAAACATCTGCTCTCTCTCTCTCTCTTTCTATGTGTACAGTAATGCTTATTACTATCTCTCTCTCACTCACTCTCTTCTTCTCCTTTTTGGTCTTTGTCTATCTATCGTGTCATTTCTTTTTCTCTTCGTTGTTCTTTCTTTTTTCGTCAGTCGCGACACACAAATGCAACAAAATAATAAAGGATATGTGTGGAGTCAGGATCACATAGGTTCATATGTATGTGTACGTGTTTGATGAGCAGCAAACAGATTTGTATAGAAATTATACTTGCTCAGCTCATCGACATAAATATTAGTTTTAATTTTTTTTTGTCATTTTCTCTTTTTTTTTCTTTCTTTTTTTTTTGTTTAAATCATTTTCCTTCGCACATACAAAAAAACAACCAAGCAGCTGACTTATTACCGAGTGAAAGGATATCTTATATTTGGTAATAAAAAGTAACTTATCTGAAAACGATCGTCTCGATATTTACATATGAACATAAATTAACAAAAATGATTGAGTCAATTGAGAGATAGAAAATGGAAATCTGATACTCTTATCGATTACTAACAAGCTTTTTCAGTTTTCAATAAGCCTACTTAATACGATATTGTACTTCGCAATAGATCTTTCATAATAAACACTCACTATTTTCGATAATTTCTATTTGAAGAAAAATCTCATCTATCAATTGACGACGATGATACATTATCGTCAAGCAGCTGACAGAATAAATCAAACGACAGTGATGACATTCGAAATAATATATATTTTCTGTCCTAGTTGCTTCTTTATTTTCGAATATAACTATTGGTGGACTTCATGGGAAACCTTTTAACCCAAAAATAAATTTTCTCTAATGATATCGCTGACAGAATGCAAACGATATTTTTCGAACAAATCAACCTACACATAAAACAACAGCAACAGTAAAACTATCTTCGAGATAGACATTCATAACGATATATATCACAAGTCATCGAAGACGATTCAAGACCTTGTCGAATAGATTTCTATTCAAGAAAAATGCGATATGTAAGTCATTGAACATTTAAGAACTGATATTGATCCGAAGATTTGATCGTATTTGAACTTACGTAATGAAGTTCATTCTTGAGAGTTTAAAAAATCGAGTAATTTGAGTTGATTTTAAATGATCAAAGGAAAGTACAAGAGAATGATGATTTTCTTTCTTGTATGTACATGTTGTAATCCTTTCTTCAACGATAGAAGAGAAAAAAACAATCAATACTGTTTGTCTTTGATCATGACTGTTGTAATGATAGAAACGTATCACTATATATTTACTAATACCTTTATACAAGAAAATAGAAGATGATGAGAATGTGTTAGGCTTTTTTTTCTCATGCTTATTACTCAATCTCGACAGACGACACGGTGTGAACTAAAGGATAAATTGTACAACAAGCTTATTCTTTTGAATTATTCAGTTTTTTTAAAAACGATTCGTACTGACAATGGTATGTATGCAGGAAAGAACTTTGAAGGAAAATTTTTTTCTTTTTTGATTTGACATTTTTATTTTGTTAAAGGCATTTTGCCTTTTTCGAAATTCAAATGTGCTGATCATCATTAACCTGAAGAGAAATAAATATACACTTTTTTTTTAACTCTAATCCAACATCCCTCAAATTGTCCTTTAACAATTAAAACAACGACGACAAGATGTTGAGAGACGACAGAAAAAAAAGAGCGAAGAAGACGGACAGATGTTATGATTATACTCCTTGGTCTCTTGAATAATTACGTATTGTTCAAGGATTATATTATCATGTTGTCGAATGTTCACATACGTAGAGAAAAGAACGAGAATATAGAAGAGACATACCTTCAACTTTGTTACAAATCGAAAAGTAATCGACTTACGAGTAAATAGCAATATCAAATAAATAGATTATATAAAATAAAGAGCATAAACGTTCTAATCTGTTTTCATATTTTATTAGTACTATGGTAAGTAGACATTTACAAAATTAGAAAGAAAACAAATTCAAGTATATTGTTGTTTATGAATGTATAATTATATATTTAGATTGTTCGATGGTCTTTAATATTGCTTATTTCCATCAGTTCATTGATTGATGCTACACCTTTGGATCTGAATAAAGATTCAAGACATATTTCGGGTACGTTTTTTTCTTCTCTCTCTCTCTCTCATTTGTTAGATTACTTTTCGAATAAAATATAATTTAATCAAAGAAAAAGTACTTGTGAAACGCATGACTGAATTATATTTCTAGTCCAATATTTTACACCGTACGTTTCATCAAGTCTAGCAAGTCGATGTTTCGGATGTCGTGTACCATCTGATGATTGTACAGTACCTTGTTCGAGTCCTCAACGTTGTTTCATACGAGGATCGACACCATTCTCGCGAGGTTGGCGACAATTAGACTTAGACTAGTGCTTTTTGTTTGTAGAAGCTTCATCATTATTGCGTGGTCGATCGGCTATTGCTATTGTAGAAGAAGACAAACGATGTTTTGCTTGTACGACTTTTCCAAAGTCAGGCATTGCTAGTCAATGCATTGCGCCATGCCATTATAGTCAACGATGCTATTTGAAAGCTGCACATGCCAATGGAACGCGTAAGCTTTAAATTAGTTTTGTTTTGTTTTGTCTTCGCTTGTCAAAGGAAAATAAATAGTCAATAATTCAAATGAATATTATTTTTTTCGATTGTTAAAGTTACTGATCGACGTTGTACCGACGAACGATGGGTACGTGATTTACTCGTCGACGGTTGTCTGACATATGATGGCAACTATTGGTGTATGTGTTCAACTGATCTATGTAATTCCGGTGATTTTAATTCGATTCGCGGTATGTACATACAAATGATTGACTGAAGGAAAACGGATGTCTTAATCGAAAGAATTTCCTATTGACATTAGGTTTTGATGATTGTTCGCATAATCCATGTCCAATGGGCACGATATGTCTTGATACAAAAGATGGTTTTAGTTGCATTTGTCCACCATGGCAAGTCGGTTGCACTTATGGTAAGAAAACGATGGAATTCGAGTTTGTTGGAAATAAGATCATTTTTTGTTTGTGATTAGCTTTCAATGTTGGTTGTACTTGTAAAAATGGTGGTCGGTGTATTTTGGGTCTCGGAACATATATATGCGAATGTCCATATGGTTATGCTGGAGTTAATTGTGAGACAAGTAAGTTCGTAGGGATAGAGCGTGAAAGATATTTCACTTGCGTATATGTAGAAACAATGAATGAAACCGGTGTTGAACGTAAGTCGCATGAGCAGATCCGTTGTGTGTTTTCCCTTTTGTTAAATATTTATTTTGAAATATATAAATCGAAGGATTTCGTCGACAAACTTATGGATCATCATCATGTCCTAATCGATGTGTAGAACGAACCTGTACATATCGTCAAACTATTACTGGTTTAGCTCCAATAAGTTGCACATGCAGTAATCCTAATCGTTATTCGGGCACTAATTGTCAACTATGTAGAGAAATTGATTTTGAATTCAAATGCAATTGTTCATTTGATTGAAAACATAATTTAGATCGAGTTGCTCAACCATTCGTTGCTTGTAATCCTAATCCGTGTCATCACGGGCAAACATGCCATGTTGTATCATCATACAGTTTTTTTTGTGCGTGTCAAACGAATTACATTGGTTCTTTGTGCGAACGACGTTAGTAGAAAACAAAAACAACGTGTTGTGTTCAATATTGATTTCGTTTTCTCTCTCTCTCTCTCTTTCTCTCAGCAAATCCTTGTTCGAGAAATCCATGTTCGACCGGACAAAGATGCGTTGTAAATAGTCAAAGAACAGCCACCTGCGTGTGTAATATACCCTATTGTCAACGCCGTAAGAAATGAGTTTGTGTTTTGCGTGTATGTGTTGTTCGCATGTGTATGCATTTTGCATATTGATATTTGTTTGATCTGCTTGTCTAGGAGATGTATGCATTCCGAATCCCTGCTCGAATGGTGGTACATGTTTAACGCAAGGTTCGCTCGGTTTTACGTGCCAATGTCGTCCTGGATTTCAAGGACTAACTTGTCAGATATGTAAGCAGCTAGTTTGTTGTTTTGTTTAAACTAATTAAAGTGTTAATTATAACAAACATGATTGTTTTCTTCGAATAGGTGATGCATGTGTTCCAAATCCATGTCAAAATGGAGGTTCATGCATATTTGATGAATCAACAGGATCTTTTCGTTGTTATTGTCCAAGTGGATATACAGGACGTTCTTGTGATATTCGTAAGTTATTTTTTTTTCTTATGTACTATTTAGTAACTTATTGAATTAAAATTTAGCAATAGTTGTCACTACTACTACTACTGTTGCTCCTCGAAATCCATGTTCACCAAATCCTTGTTTGAATGGTGGCACTTGTCAAGCAGCTAATTCAGGACAATTCGTTTGTTTATGTCCAGCAGGTTATCAAGGCATTTGCTGTCAAATTCGTGAGTTATCTGTAGCTAACGTCGTTCGATATCAAAATATTTTTTCCTTTCGTAGGTGATCAATGTACACCAAATCCATGTCAGAATAATGGCATCTGTTCGACAAGTGGAAGTTCTTTTGGTTGCACTTGTCTAACTGGATATTCTGGACAACGTTGTGAATCACGTGATGTTTGTTCTCCGAATCCTTGTCTTAACGGTGGCCAATGTTCATCGAATGGTTATGGAGGATTTACATGTCGTTGTCCACAACCATATACTGGTCAACGATGTGAAGATCGTATGATTATCCAATCAATTATATATTTCTGTATGTAGACGTTTCTTCTAGGTATTGATCCATGTGCAAGTCGACCTTGTCAAAATGGTGCTACTTGTCAATGTTTAACAGTGAATACTTATCAATGTATCTGTTCGTATGGTTATTCGGGTGTAGATTGTTCAATACGTAAGTGATCATTAGATTAGCATGTTTGTGAATGTAACGAAATGCATGTGATTAGGTGATCCATGTGCTGATAATCCTTGCTTGAATGGTGGTCAATGTCATGCGAATAACTTTGGTGGATTTACATGTCAATGTCCAACTGGTTATAGTGGACAACGATGTCAAGATTGTGAGAAATGCATAGAATTGAATGTTTTTAGATTTTTGTCTTTTTTTTTTGTATATAAGATGATTCTTGTGCTTCTCAACCGTGCATGAATCAGGGCAATTGCATCCAAGAAAACAGTGGTTTTCGTTGCATATGTCCACCTGGATTTACAGGCACTCGATGTGATATTCGTGAGGCATGTCAAAGTAATCCTTGCATGAATGGAGGCACATGCCAAACTGTTAACAATAATCTTGGCTATCAATGCATATGTCCTGCTGGTTATAATGGCACACATTGTGAAATTAGTACGCATATTGCACGATTTTTTATATTTAATTTTTGTAAATAATCGTTGATTCTATAAATCTGCGGGTATTTTTCAGGAGATCCATGTGCACAAAATCCATGCTTAAACGGTGGTCAGTGTCATTCAAACGGCTTTGGTGGATTCACTTGTCAATGTCCATCAGGTTACAGTGGACAGCGATGTGAAGATTGTAAGTCGACTAACGATTGTTATCTATCATCTATCGATATGTACAAAAAAAAACATATTTAGCAAATCCATGTGCAAATAATCCATGTGGTAACAATGGTCGATGTGTTCCGAATAATGGTGCTTATTATTGTGAATGCAATATTGGTTATTATGGAAGTCAATGCGAACGTAAGTTTTCAGAAAATAAGACGAAACGTCTTTTGTCATATGATTACTCGTAAATTTGCATGATATCAGGACTTGTTTGCATGCCTAATTCTTGCATGAATGGAGGTACATGTGAACCTCGACCTAGTGGCAACTTTCATTGCTATTGCACGTTTGAATACGAAGGGCAACGATGTGAATTTCGTAGGTGTATTTTTGATTTCGATGCATGAATATTTCTATCTGATCGTTTTGTTCGATTGACTTTCAGGTAAAGTATGTGAACCAAATCCTTGTCGAAATGGAGGAACATGCAATCCGTATGGTGCTGATACTTACTCTTGTAATTGTCCATTCGGATACACTGGTCGAGATTGCGAAACTCGTAAGATGTCCAAAAAAAAGCAAAATTATGACGATGTATAATTGAATATTTTTTGTGTAGGTGATCGATGTATACCAAACCCATGTCAAAACGGTGGTCGTTGCCGATCAGATCCAGCTACAGGCAATTATGTTTGTGATTGTCCTCCTAATTTTCTTGGTCAAAACTGTGAAACAAGTAAATTTTCTTTCTTGTTGATAGATTATATAATTTATTTTAGGTGATCCATGTGCACAAAATCCTTGTCTCAATGGTGGTCAATGTTCATCGAATGGTTATGGAGGATTTGTATGTCGTTGTCCACAACCATATACTGGTCAACGATGTGAAGATCGTATGATTATTCAATCAATTATATATTTCTGTATGTAGACGTTTCTTCTAGGTATTGATCCATGTGCAAGTCGACCTTGTCAAAATGGTGCTACTTGTCAATGTTTAACAGTGAATACTTATCAATGTATCTGTTCGTATGGTTATTCGGGTGTAGATTGTTCAATACGTAAGTGATCATTAGATTAGCATGTTTGTGAATGTAACGAAATGCATGTGATTAGGTGATCCATGTGCTGATAATCCTTGCTTGAATGGTGGTCAATGTCATGCGAATAACTTTGGTGGATTTACATGTCAATGTCCAACTGGTTATAGTGGACAACGATGTGAAGATCGTAATGTATGTCAAAGTAATCCTTGCATGAACGGAGGCACGTGTCAACCTACTGCTACCAGTAATCTTGGCTATCAATGCGTATGTCTTGCTGGCTTCACAGGTTCTCAATGTGAAACACGTAGGAATTTTTTATATATGTAAGTAATTGACTTCTTCTTTTGTTGTTGCTGTTGTTAAGGTGATGCATGTACACCGAATCCGTGTTTGAATGGTGGTCAATGTGCATCGAATGGATACGGCGGTTTTACATGTCGATGTCCATCTGGTTTTTCTGGACAACGATGTGAAGATCAAGATGTTTGCGCCAGTCAACCATGTCAAAATCGTGGTGTCTGCGTCAATTCAGGTGGTGGTGCTTATGTTTGTCAATGTCGTAGCGGTTTCGAAGGACCTAATTGTGAACAAAGTACGTAGAAAAATCGATTATGCTTGTTGTTATCAATCATTTTTTATAATAATAGCTGATATTTGTGGAGTAAAAAATCCATGTACATGTGGTACTTGTCACAATGATCCTCATAGTCCACAAGGTTTTCGATGTTCATGTCCACCTGGATATTCGGGTACTCGATGTGAAAAATGTAAGTCATGAAAACAATTCAAACTATTCACTATTGTAAATGAATTCATTTTTTTTTTGAAGTACTCAGTTGTTTGGATAGTGGAGAAGAATGTACAAATGGTGGCCGATGTATTCAACGTCCATTAGGCGATCATATTTGTTCATGTCCTTATCCATATTGTGGTCTTCGATGTGAATATCAACGACCATCGTGCAGTGGTACGTATCGAACGATGTATCAATCCTGAAAGACAATCTCATCTTCTAGGATCTTCGAATGCAATTGCACCATATCCAACAACCGCTGGTCCTAGTGAAACATGTTCATCAAATGTTTGTAGCAATCATGGTATTTGTCAGCAAGTTGCCTATGGAACAGGCATACAATGTTATTGTTCAACAGGCTGGTCAGGTTCACGATGTCAATACAGTAGGTTTTGTTGTTGTTTTTTTGCAAATTTTCATCGAAATCTTTTCGAACACAACTAAATCCAATTAGGTCTATCATGTAAAAATCATCAGGATTGTAGAAATGGTGGAGTTTGTCGTGAGCTCACAGACGACATTAGTATATGCCATTGTGCACCTCAATTTTGGGGAGAAAGATGCGAGTAAGCTGTCTATTCTCGCATGATTTGCAGTGGAATTTGGAATGAATTGACTTTATTTATATCACAACAGATTGCTTTAAAATTGCCACTTTTCTATTTAGGTATGCGTACGATACTTGGTCTCAATCAGGAAACAGTGAACAATATGACGGATCTAACCAGTACAGTTACTCTGGTGCGCCATCAGCGAACATAAAGAAAAGCACAATACTTAAAAAAGCCAAAAAAGGCAATTAAATCAATCAAAATCAATTGTGTTATTTAACTCATTTAGTTATTCGACATTTTTTTTTAAATCATTATGTATCTTTAACCTATTATCATCAATATTTTGGCGTGTTTTTATCATGATCATAATTTAATAAAAATAGACATTTATAGATTAATCTTGCCAGTTAAAATAATAATGAAACTGAAATATAAACATATCGTTGCTCGTGTTGTACCGGTATTGTTATACACGTAATCAGGCGCTCTAAAATCAAAAGAAGCCAAATAATTTAACTGAAAACAAACATCGTTTAATTACGCTTGTGGTTCGATTTTCGGTCGATGATTTGTTTCCTAGAAGAGAAAAACAAAACAAATGAATAAGTTTTAGTTAATTTACTGTTGATGGTTCTGCAATCGTGTGTGTATCTACATGATCGATAATTTGTTTCATTTTTGTCCAAAGATCTAATATTAAAGTAGTGAAAAGTTTGCCGACTGAATTAGAATATTGATAATAATCGCTGAGATGTGATTTCAAATTCGAACGAATTATTTGTTCACAATCGATCCATTTGTCAAAATCGAACATCAATTCGAAAACATGATACTTTTGACAAAATGAATCGACGTAAACTCGTTCTCGTTGTATGATTTGCATTTGTTTTGTCTCGAGATCAAGAGCTGCTCGAAATAGATCGTGAATACGGAGATTTTGTTCTTCATACATTCGAAAAAACCTGAAATTAAAATCAAATTACATTTTCATCAAGTATGGTCCTAGTTACTTATGAAAATCGTCAACAGATTTAAGGAGTGGATCTGATGCTAAATCACATTCAACCGAGTCAAATGTTGGATTAATTATTGATTGACGATTTACACTACGAAGAAAATTATGTTCTATTGACTATTGATTATTATAATAACACGAACCATTTTTTTATGAGTGGACGGAATTTAAGAAACTCAGTCAAATTCATAGCATAATTTGATAGATATTCGTTAAAGTACTTTTGTGGTTCATTTTTTCCGCAACAAATTCTATATTTTTCTGCACGTAATGTATAGTGTTTAATCATCGGATGATTCTGTAGTTCACGATCTGTACTAAACGAAGACAATGTATTTTTGAACGCAATCATATCGTTGTCTATTGTTTTATCCGATATGGATGGAGACATATCGGGAATTGAATGAGATGCATCTTCTCCTTCAAGACTTTGCCATTTATTCTTAACAACAAAACAAACTATATTCTTTCTTAAATGAAATCGTCTATTTACTTTGAAATCTTTTAAAAGATTAAATGATAAGTCGAGATAGGGTGCACTTATTCCATAACTATATGTGTAATAGTTTTCAATAGGTTCGTTATTATCGGTAAACGATAGACGTGTTTTTTTCTCGCATTCTATCAGATCTTTTGGCGACCATAACAAAACAAGTATAAAATCACATAGATCTCTCGTTACATTTTCGTAGTTTTGAACAATATTATTTGTAGACATATCTACATCGGTATTTTCGAATCTTTTCAACCATTGTTCTGCTATTGATTGATTATTCTTGAATTTATTCGAAAGATAACTAAAAATAAATCACGAATTACGAGTATTCAACGAATGTTAACTTACTATCTACTATCCTTTCGTATAGCATAAAGAATTTTCAAGTCTTTTTGACAGTACTCCTTTTCTGAACCATTCAGTTTGGCAAGACATTTCAAAATTATCGATATATGATTGCCGGCTGATTTATAATTATTTAAATATTCATCTATTTCATTACTATTCGAAATGTTCTTCGAAAAGCAACATAACCAGAATGTTTTCGCACGTTGTTTATGTTCATAAAAAAATGGATTATACTCGAATTCTTCGTAAGGTTTCAACTCCTTTGCAATATCATCGATATCGATTTGAATTAACTCATGATAATCGTCGACATGTTCTGTCGATACAAAGTAGATATCATATTTCAATCAGTACGATACTTACCTGCGGCTAAATTATCCATTGATTTGATTGTATTTACTGGTATATTTGCTATAATATTCAAATAAATTTACAAATACTAAACTATGATTGTTTCTCACTAGTAGTTTCCTGTGTATCGATTATCTTTAAATGATAAATACTGAACACAATTGAAATTATATTTAAACGCATGAGAATAAGACAAATTGAAAATGCGCTTAAATTTAAGCGTGAAAACAAAAAACAAATTATTCACAGATTTTTATTGAGCAATACTATACTAGGCTATAAACAAAAAAAAAACAAATTTTATAATATGAATATAATACATAACAAAGAGAGAGAGAGAGAGAGAGAAAGAGAGTAATAATTGCATCTGACAATAATATCAAAATTTATCATAATAATAATAATAATAATAATAAATGTCAACGGAAGACATGTATAAAAACAAAATGAAATGCATATAGTATGTATCTACATCGATGAACGATTGTTAGATGGCACCAAATTCAGTTATGAGTACATGATCGTTGAATGTTGGTTGTTGAGTTGAATCGGGTATTGCTTGTTGTTTGAGTAAGATTGGTGAACGTATACGATGTCGTCGAATTGAACTATGTATCGTATTGGATAGATTCGAATTTTGATGATGAAGAAACGATTGTGTCGATGAACATCGACGTTGATTATTCGCTGATAATGATACGTCATTCATCGAATGTTGAAGACCTGAAATAAGATGAATTGAAATTGAAAACAATGTTCTAGTCTCTAACAGGCAAAGTCTAAATTAAGGATAGACATTTCAAATCGTGACTCAGACAAAACACAGTGAGATCTATACCGGTAACGCACGATAGGCAAGTTTTTTTCGGGAGAACTGTTTTTATTATTCAATAGAATATATGAGTATTTTTTAAACAAAATCGATTTATTTACCTGGAGAATCTCGAATTGGACGAAATGGTGATTGACGATGATTATTTAAAATCTAGATGAAAAGGAAAATCGTTCAAAAGAAAACAATTTTCAACGCATACAAATTCCGGTGTTTTTGCTGGTAAAGTAACACGAATTGGTCTGAAGAAAAAAAACATTCATTTATCAATCGTACGGGTTGCTTTCATTGAACTTACGTTGATGATTTAGCCATATTAACATTTTCATGTATTGGTGGTGATTCTTCTTCTTCATCTAAGAAATTTCAGTTTCTTGTGAATCCGATTCAGATGTAAGAAAAGAAAAGAAATACATACCTTTGGACGATGAATCAGCCAGACTGTCTGTCGATTGATGTAATCGTTCATTTCGATTTGGATAGATATTTGAATTTGTCGGTTGGTAATGTCTCGCCGATGTCAAACTCGATGAAATAACATCGGGTGCTATGGAAAAAAAAGAAAACATAACAGTTATGCATAACGAAACAAATGCTTTACTTGTCGATCGTGTATGTGAAATCGGTGTACTCTGATGATCGATCGTCGAATACGATGGGCTAATCGGTCTTTCATTTGAATCACCAAGATACAATTGTCCATCGGCTGATGATGTTCGTGCTCGACGATTAGCAAGACGATCGAGAATATTTCGAGTCTTTCGAGAGACCGATTGAATCAAACCACGAGATCTGTTTTTTTTTGTAACAAAAAAATAAGTTAACATGATTTTCGATTGATAGAAATCTACCGTCGAGGTTTGTTAATCGGCATGTTCTTGTATTGTTCCATGATTTTCATTTCTAATAATTCCTTTTGTCTCATTAATTGATGTAATTGTTCTCTAGTAAAAAGAGGGGGGGGAAAGCAGAATTCGAAAGTTTATTTTCAATAAAATACATACAGATAACCGCGAGCTTCTTCATGAAATAGATCTTTATTACTCAATGCTTGTGCGAGAACGTTTTGATTTTGTTGAACGAGATTATGTAATTGTTCAATTAATTGACTTTTTTCTTCTTCAGTTCGTTCCGATTGTTGTTCAAGAAACTAAACAAACATAAAATCTTCTTTTTTTTTCAAAATTCTAACAAATAAACAAACCTCATATTTGCTAATTAAATTCGCATATTCGCTATTAACATTCGTATATTTCATTTGTAGATTAGCCAATTCACTTCTCGATTTACTTAATTCTAATTTTGTTTCATCGTATTCTTGTTTGAGATTTTCATTTCGATGAAGAATATCTTGTAAATCATCATTCTGTAATTGATATTGTTTTTGCAATAAATTATACTGTTCATCGAATGGTTTTTGTTCGGCTAATTTCATTTCATATTGATGTATTTGATTGAGAAAATAATTAATACGATTAAGAAGATTTTGTTTTTCTTTAACAATCGTATCTAATTCAATCTGAAGATATTTACATTCTTTAGCCAACATACGATTATTTGTTCGTTGTTCAGTTAGTTGATTCAATGTTGTATCAAATTCTTGTTCAAGTTTGGTGTAAAGTTTTTGCAATTGATCATGATCATTGATTAATTGTTCGTTTGTTTGTTGAAAATGTTGGCAAGAATTAACGGCTAATGATCGATCGTTTTCGATCTGTTCGTTAAGTTGTTGTTGTTTGACATTTTCTGTTTGAAGTGTATCAATACGGAGTGTTGCTTGCTGAAGATCATTTTGTAAACGTGTTTTGTCCGATTGAAGATCTTGAATATGATGATTAAGTGTTTCGATTGTTTCTTTGAGTGAACGTTGTATTGATGTATGTATTCGATCGGATTTCATAGCAAGATCTAAACGTTGTCGCATTTCAGCAACTTCTTCGTTCTTTCGTTTTTCTTCGTTGTCATTGAATTCTTGTGAAAGTTCGCTCAAAAATTTTTCTTGTAATTCTTCTCTTAAATTCATTTCTTGTTTAAGATCTTCTCGTAATTTATCAATTAATTGTTCATTTTGATTGACAGTTTTCTTTAAATATTCGCTTTCGTCTTGTTTTTTCTTGAGTTTAAGTTGAATTTGTCGTGTTAAATCGCATGCATCATTTAATTTCTTTGTTAATTCATCGAATTGTTCTTCATTATAACGTTGTTTCAAAAGATTATAATCGATTTTAATTTGTCGATGATTTTGTTCTTCATTGGCAAGATCATTTGCTAACTGTTGAATTTGTTTCTTAAAATCATCGATTTCTTTTCGATTCTGTTCGATTTCTAAACGTTTATCAATAAGTTCTTGTTCTAATTGATTAACATGAGCTATCTGTCGAAGTTGACATTCATTATGATGTTTCAATTCTAAATAATTATGTTCAAGTGCTTCATAATGTTTCATTGTTTTCTCGTACATTTGACAACGTTTTTCATATGTTAAATGTTCACGTGCTAACTGATCATATTTCAATTGAAGATTAATAATTCGTTCGTTCAACGCACGTTCACGTTCTTTAACAATTGTTAAATGATCATGTTCAATTTGTAGTTGACTTATTTGTTGAGTCATATCTTGAAGACGATCTTGTAATCGTCGATTTTCTAATTCGATATCTTCGAATTTCGATGCACTTTCCATTTGTTCACGTTGTTGAAGAGTTGTCAATGTAAATTTCAAATGTTTATTTGTTCCTTCTAAATCTGAACGGATTTTTTCGTGTTCAATTTTTTGTTCTTGCATTTGATTTTGTAAATGAAATTTATCTTTTCTTAGCTGATCAGTTTGAATTTCTAATGTTTGAAAATTTGTTAGATATTCTTGAATTTGTTCATTAAGTAATTGAATATGTAATTGTTGTTTATCTTCATCTAAACGTTTCATATGCATATCGATTTCATATCGTTCTTTTAATGAATTTAATTGATCTTTCAATTGTTGATTTTCGATATCATATTTCAGAAAACGATTTTTAACTGTTTGTTGAATTTGATCGGATATCGATGATGGACGAACATCTTCAGTTGTTTGTTGTGTTTTAGCTTTTTCTAATTCATTATTAAGTGTTTCAACTGTGTTCGTCGTTGAGTTAAGATCGAATTCTAATCGAACTTTATCTTCAAGAAGATTGGCGAGTTTCTCTTGAATCATATCACGTTCTTGCGTGATACTTTCAATATCGTGTTTGAATTTCATAACTTCGAAATCACTTTGAAACATTTCATTCATTCGATGACGATAATCTAATAGAAATAGATAAAGAAGATCTTTTTTTTTAGAAACAACGAATGACTAACCTTCGATTTGTTTTTCGAGATGTTCACGAGCTTCGGTTAGAAGTTGATCTAAAGAACTCATTGATGTCTATGAATAGATTCAATGGGAATATGTTTACTTTCGTTTTGTAGTTCTTCAATTCGATTTTTGTATGTATCGAGTTCATTCAAACGTTCTTTGTATTTTTTGGAATCTTGTTGAGATTTTTGTAATTGAACGAGTTTTTCATTGAGTGAATCGATTTCATCACGATATAAACGTGTTAAACGTGTGTTTTGTGTTAATTCGAGATTTTCAGTTTTTAAACGTGTTATTTCATTTTGTAGGAGTTCGATTTCTTCACGCATCGTTTCAATTGTATCCATTTTATCATCTAAATCGAATTTCATTTGACGCATTTTTGTTTTGTATTCAGTTATTTCAATGCCGGGATTTTTCGTTTCGAGATCATTTAAAAATGTATTCAACGATGTTTGACTTGGTGTCGAATGTAAATTCGTTGTTCCAACACAAGAATTCGTTCCAATATTAATCAAATTCGATGAACTCGATTGATATAAATCAAGTTTTTGTTTTAGAATCGCTTTATCTTGTTCTAATTCAAGTATTTCCTCGAAATACGCATCACGTTGTTCAATCAAATGAATTAAATTAACAAATACACATTTCAAACGTTTATCATTATCCGTATTAATTTCATCAGTAAAGAAATATTCTTGCGGTTGAAGAATATTATTAATTTCATTTGTTAATTCTTCTATATGTGGCATAAGTGCTTGTTGAATTGATTCATTTAATGTTGTTAAATGTTCAATATGTAAATCTTTTCGATCGCCACCTGAGACTGAACATGCAAGTAGCAGTAATAAAATTCGTTCGATTTCATCGAAAGAATATTCTAAGAAGAACAAAAACACATTAGTAAGTTTAATCACAAGTATGTGCGAGTCTGTCTGGTTGAAATAACTCATCATCTGACATTGATATTCTATATCAATTAAAACTGAACTTCGATCATATTTCGTCGATAGTCAATTGGAAACTTATCATTATATGTTTTAAGTGATGAATTTCTATGTTTTCAACTCAATGAAACCATGTTCAAGTCGATGATGATTATTAATGAAACCTTATTTCGTCGACAAAGACAAATACATACATATGCGTATATATTCAATTCATTTCGATTGAGAAACGTTTATTAATATGAAAAAAAAGAGAGAGAGAGACTAACCTGTGTACGGTTCATTAGCAATTAGATAGATATTTGGTAATTTAGCTACAATTACATAGTGAAGTACATCCTGCGAGAAAAGCAAAGCGAAGCATGTTTTTTTTGCATTTGCAGAGTTCGTTGTTTTTACCTGTACAAACGATCGAATGCTTCGTAGAATAAAATCTAAATTAACTAAACGACTGCTCGTATCGACTGCTTCGTTTGGTAAACGAGAGTTTTGCAATCGAGGATCACTAGAAAATGTAAAAATCAAACATCGAATTGATTTAATTTGTTTTTTTTTGCTTGACTTACATCGAACGAATAAGCGCATGAAAACATGTACTATTGATCAATTGTTCATAAGTTAATTTCGTCTCTGTTTGAATAATACTTTCAGCCCATAATATAAGCGGATGTTTAAGAAAATCATTGACATCACGAGTAACTGTTGAAATTGTATTCATGTTTAATACTTATGTTCGAATTTTCTTTTTCTAACAACAGCAGCAGCAACAACAACAACAATCAAAATAACACTTCAACTATTCTCTTTTTTTTTGACCGATCGGACAAATTTTACAATGAGCGCTACGAGTCGTTCGATTCTATTCAATGTATGTGGCGCACACAACGTTCAACATAAAAAATCAATTGAACTTCGACGTGTTATACGACTCATTTATCTCGTTTTTCTCCTTCTCTTCTCTCCTCTCTCTCCTGCGGCTTCTTTTTCTTCCTCTCCTTTTCTTTTTTCTATTATTATCGTTGTCGACATAACATTTCTCGTTCTTTTTTTTTCTAAGAACAAAAATGCAACGCGTCTTTTCTCATTGATAAGAAAAACATACACGCATCTACACGTTGCAATATGTGCACGCAAATAAAGAACAATGAAACTGATATACAGTCGAGTTGATAGTACAAGGAGGCGCATGTCAAATGGCAAAAATGACGACCACTAAAGATTATTTATTGCAATCATCTAGTAAGTCGAAATTTACATAGCATTTACTTTTAACTGAATTACGATTAGAACGAAGAACATTTACGAAAAAAGAGAAAAGATCGATTTGTTCTAATGAATTTTTCAGCATCACCAAATGATTCAACATCAACAAGAATCTACAAAGTCTATCCAAGACGTTTTGCCATATTAATTATTTTCTGTTTATGCTCGTTGGCAAACGGTTTTCAATGGATTGAATATGTGATTATTCAGAATATTATCGTTCGATATTATAATGCAAGTTTACCAACAAATTATGATTCGAAAAATAATGCCGTGACATGGACGAGCTTAAGTTATATGGTAAGAAAATATTTTATTGATTTTGATTGGGAAAAAAACAAAATCACTGTTTATGGAAATTAGGTTACTTATATTCCATTAATGTTTCCAGCTATGTGGTTATTGGATCGTTATGGATTGAAAATAACATGTTCAATGGGCGCATTTTTGAATGGTTTAGGAGCAGTAATCAAATGTTTTAGTATCGGAACAGATCGTTGGTTAATAACATTTATAGCACAAATGATATGCGCTTGTGCACAAGCATTTACTTTAGGTAAAAAACGATGGCTGAAAATTTGATGGCAAAGAATGCTTTTTTCTTTTCTCTATTGAAGGCATTCCGCCTTATTTAGCAGCCACTTGGTTTAGTAGTAACAGTGTTTCCACAGTGACAGCCGTTGCCGTTTTCGGAAATCAAGCAAGTAAAATCATGATTGATTTGTTCAGAGTTAAACTAACATCAGTTCATGGAATTTCGTTCAGGTTGGCATAGCTCTCGGATTTTTTATTCCACCATTGTTAGTACCTGATGTTGATGATCTGAATTTAATTGGACAACGTCTTCGAATTTTATATTATGGCGTAGCTTCTATTTGTGCAATTTGTTTTATTTTAACGATTATTGGTAAGATTAAAAAGAAAAGTATTACCTGAGTTTATGTAAATGTTACTTTGACATTTTTTCGATAGTTTTTCAACGTCGTCCGCCAACACCACCTTCTCGTGCACAGGAAATTGCTTTGCAAACATTGGAACAAAATTATGGACGAACATTAAAACGTTTATTAACGAATCGTTGGTTTCTTTTGTTGTTGCTTTCTTATGGTTCGTTATTAGAAATATTTATTACGAGGCACCAATTTTTTCTTTTCTATTAGGCTTGAATACCGGTGTTTTCTATTCGATTTCAACATTATTAAATCCCATCTATATGTTCTATTTTGAAGTGAGGAAATTAAAAAAAAACACGTTTCTTTCGGTAATAATATTCATTTGTTGTTGTTGTTGCCTAGAAAAAAACTCATCAAGCTAGTCGATTCGCTGGAATAATTGGTACGCTGTTAATCACTGGTGGAATAGTCGGCAGTCTCGTTGGAGGTTATGTTTTAGATCGAAGCAAAGCTTATAAGTATGCGTAGACATGAATATATAAAAAGGCAGCAAAACTAATCGAACTATTTTCTAATCAAATAGAATCGTGACGTTTGCTGTTTATATTCTTTCATTTTTCTCCATGGTTTTACTTATATCGACCATAAATTTACATGAATACGTTGCGTTTGTCACAATGACTATTGTTGGGTAAATGCTTGAAGAATTTTCTCGAAATAATAATTGATTTGCTTTTATTTGAAGATTTTTTATGACCGGTTATCTTCCCGTAGGATTTGAATATGGCGTTGAAATAACATACCCAGAGAATGAAGCAATATCAAGTAGTTTATTAAATGTTAGCGCACAGATTTTTGGTTTATGTATAACACAATTACAAGAAACGATGATTTTTAAATACAACAAAGTTTTTGAATCGAATATTATGTTATGCGTAGTACTTATTCTTGGCACAATTGCGACTGTACTCATACGTTCACCTCTTCGACGACAATTAGCTCAACATCATGGAGATATCTTACTTGAAAATAAGAATTCAAATACTATTTCTTCTTCGGGCAATAAATCTGTTGCTAATGCATGAGAATATTTCACTCAATATGCGCATATATATATACATATTTTTGTTTTGTTTTAGTATTGCTTTTGATTTTCATTTTTTGGTGCTTCTTCTTTTGTTATAACTAGTATGAAGGTTATTTGTTGGAATAAATCTTGAGAGACTTTTTTTGTTTGTTTCTTATTATATAAGATGATTTATGTATTCATTGATTTGACTAATTAATGAGAATGACTGAGAACTTACGCAAGAGAAAGCTTGTTTTATTAGTGTTTTTAATTGAATATCTAAAAAAAAGAAAGAAAAAATATTAAACTAATAATTAATCGTCCGTAGATGTTAGAGTTGTTTTTGATCCAAATTGGTCAATTTCGTTTTTAATAGAATCTTTATCTTCTATTGTTTTGATTTCTTCACTATCACTATCATTGTCTTTTTCTTCTTCTTCTTCTTCCTCTTCTTCGTGTATGATATCATTTAATCGTGTTTGTCGAATAGGTGATTGTCGAGGAAGAACGGGCGAAGTCGATTTTTCTGGTGATGGTGTTTTACTTCGAATTCTAACTTTTGTTGAATGGCCACGATGAGGTTGATAGCTGCTTCCTCCTTGTGAAGATGCAGGTGATGGTGATTTTGATTTCGATTTTGACTTTGACTTCGATTTCGATTTCGATTTTGACTTTGACTTCGATTTCGATTTCGATAATCCGGATACATTTGATGAATATTGTGGTTTACGTGAAGCTTTTGATGACAATAAAGAAGAAACAGTTGACGAACCGTAATGTTCGCGTAATCGTTGTTGTTCACGTTGTTGTTGACAGATAGCACAATCATATTCGGATGCAGATGAGTTCGAATTATGACGACGACGACGACGAGGAATAAATGAAATATTATGCTTCGTTGATTTTCCTGGTTTGGCATATTCGGGAGTATAAACCGATCGTTTTCGTTGTTTACCAGGCAAAATTGATGCGAGCTTTTGATATGTTGCAGCAGTTTTCGGTAGCCATCCGGAATCGGATATGAGTTCACCATGTAGAATAGGTGGTAGATTAGGTTCACGGTAAGGTAGAGTTTGATTGACAGTATAACTCGAACGAGAGATCGATGGTAGATGTCGTCGAATACGATTAGAAAATGACTGACGTTTTGGAAGAAATTGATGTGCACTTTTCGATGTACTCGGTGTGCTAGTTGGTAATGGTTGATTAGGATTCAAAGCAGGTCCAGAAAGACTGGATGTCACTGATTGACCAATGAGATATTGCGATTTATCTGTAGCATTATAGACAGGTAATGCAGTGTCTGCTGATGGTGCTTGTACATTTGTAACACTGTTCTTATTGGCATTAGTTGACATGACTGGTGGTTGACTGAAAGTAGCATTTGAAATAGCGCCTTGTGATGGATACAATGGTGCACTAGCTGGTACTGGAGCTGAAACATTAGAGCTAGCAGGAACAGGTTGTTGAGCTGGTATTTGTTGAAAAGCTACAACCGGTACTGGAGCAGATGGAGGCACAGGATATGATTGTGGATAGTAATTAACAGGTGGTGATGGTGCTTGAACAGTTGAGGCAGGCATACAGTAGCAGCAACAACACCAAGACGGCCCAGAATTATAATTATATGCTGAACTATAACCAGTATAAGAAGATGCATAGGACGG
>ERZ778019.1220-NODE-1220-length-37111-cov-12.333360_pt1 | contig 37111 bp, 53 predicted proteins | sample MGYA00375749_ERZ778019 | MGnify/ENA primary metagenome ERZ778019 (study PRJEB29350, sample SAMN05389821) | bioreactor metagenome | isolation source: Ammonium sulfate bioreactor | place: South Africa: University of Cape Town | collected 2014-03-17 ... | reverse complement strand
TAAAATAGATTTTATTTATGTAAAACAAGCAATTTTGACACTCATGAATAAAAGTGGTTTCATTTTTATTATATAGAAAAAAAAATCTACAACTATTCAATCAATCTATTGTTTCTTCAGTGTTTACACTTGTTCGTTTTTTTGTAAATGCACCTTGCCGTTTCTTTTGTTCTGTCCAATTCTGAACGGCTTCACGAGAAGCGATATATCTTCTCTGACGATCTTCTTGGTCTTTATCTCGTCGTATTTTTGCACTTCGTGATCGACTTTCGTTGATTATTCGTGCTTCTTCTTGTTTACCTTCAGACCATTTTTCGTATGCTTGTTTAATTTGAGCAGTTGATCGATGTTCTGTTTTTTTCGGTTGATTTTTCGTTGAATATTCTCTTGCATACATCGACGGTATCGATGTTAGATATGTTTGTAAACTAACTGAAACTGTATGTTCAATATTTAATGGTTGAATTTCAATTAAGATTTCTGCACGACCTAATTTTGTATTAATGTCATTTTCAATTTTCTGTAAATCACTAAGAATTGACGTTTGATTTCCTAATTGAGACGATTGATTTAAGTCTTTATGTGATAGCAAACGTTTTCGAACACTAGCGGAGAGAGTTCGTTGTCGTACGATTTGTCGCATAAATTCTCGTTCGTGTTTTTCGACAAGTTGTTCGATTTGTTCACGTTTTCGATTGTAAATCTGTTCGATTGTTCGATGTGCATTCGTACGCCAATGATCGAGTTCAACAAATGGATCACGTTCGGTCGGCTTCCAAACAGTTAACTGTTGAAGACGTTTTGTTGTTTCTTGAAATTTACTCGTTAATGTTGTCATGAATTGTTTTTTCTCTTTTGTCAATTGCTAAGTATTCACCTGAGACGTGAGAAAAAAAGGAGTTTTTTTCTTCTTTTTTGTTCTTCTTCTATGGTTCTGGTTTCAAAAGAAAACGAATCCATTAAAGAAAAGAATGTATATTCTGTTATTTCATTTTTCTTTGCATTTAAAAGTGTTGATTTAACTTTTTGAATCGATCACCATAAAAAAAAATAGAGAAAACGTTTGTTTGGGCATATTTTTATTCTTTCACTACAGTTTCATGTAATCGAAAGAAAACGTTATTTTGAGAGAGAACAAAAAAGAAAAATAAGAAACAGTTTTTAAGTGTCCGATCTTCTCGAAGACGAAACCATAAATAATCGAGTATTAATTCGTTGTTCGGATGTTTTAAGTAGATGATATTTACGATCACATCCAAGAAAGATAAGAATGAAAAGCAATTGAATTAGTGCAAGAACAAAAAAATAAATATAAAATAATTTTGGATCCTCATCTAAACACTAAAACAAAAAATGAAAATTTCAAATTGAATCAGTTTTACAAATGAAAAATTACCTGTTTATTCTCAACGAGAGGAAAAGTACGATTTATAGCTTGATAAATATTTACATAACCTGAACTAGTCAACGATGATAAACCTATTGTACTGAACCGAAGACTCATGACAAGTGACTGTGCACTCTTTGGAGCTGCTAAATATGCGAATTCTAAACTTGCAACTGATGTAAACACTTCAGATACACCTATAGCAATATATTGTGGAAATTGTAGGAACACAGATACAGGAGCAGCTGTATAGTTTATTTTACCTATCAATAGAAAATTTCGATTCGAATTTGAATACTAATTTATTAATATAGAATATGTACCAACTCTTTGTTCGATGCTATTTCCATTATTACATTGTTCTTGTCGATAGATTTCGACTACACCTGTTATCAACATAGCAATTGCTGCTGCAACCATTCCAAGAATAAGACGAGTTTTCATAGAAAGTCGTTTATTTTTTGCATGAAGATATTTATAAACACATGTGTTTAGTATTAAAATTGAAACTAAAGAAATTAGAACGAAACTTCTATGAATTCGAATAGAAAGATTTCATTCATACTAATGATCACTATTTGATCAGCAAGAGAAAGCCATATTAAAGGCATAGTATGATCGAGATTTATTGCGTCAAGTTTAAGACGCGGTATCTCCATATGAACACCTTGAACAATGAATGTCGTTTCAGTCTGAAGAAAATAAATCATTTGGATTTTAAAAACAAAAACCTATTGATTTACTTGTAAAAAAATCATCCAGTAAGGAACTAATAGAAGAAATAGAATGATAACAGGTCGAAGTGCTTTAATATCATTGACAACATGATCTGGATATTTACCATTGTTAACTCTTTTCGCGTAATCTAAGAATGATTTCGGTTGTTCATTGATTACATATGTAACAGAATCTTCAAGATACTCGTCTTCTCTCGATTCAGTGAGAATCTTCGATGGTCGCCGTTCATAATGTACTGATTTCGCATAATTTCGTTGTTTTCGTCTTGTTTGAAATGCATTGATGAGAACAGGAAAGAAATTTGTCAGAATCGAATCATGTGGTTCAACATGCGTATAAAATTTAAATCCCAAAAGAAATAAAATAATAGTTATACAAAGTGCTGAAGTTGCAATAATATGACCGGTATGCCAAGTAACATTTAAATGTATGTAAGATAGAACTCCAAATGCAAGAAGTGCACCAATATTTACAGCAATATAATATCGATCGAAATATTGTGTTGTACTTTGATGTTCACGAAGTTGTTCAGCGCCAAATACGGACATATTCGTTTGAACAGCGCCAATGCCAATAGCTCTACAGATTTCTATCGTCAATTTCTTTTTTCTTCATCAAATCTAGGTAATCAAATTTTATACTTACGCGATTACTAAGATCGCTGTCATCTGAGGATTACAATGTTCACTCCAATAGGGAATTATTGAAGTGTTAGATGTTTTAGTCGTGTTTAAACATAGTTTATTAATTATATCTGTATGAGCAAATAATGGCATAAAAATATAACCACCAGCATAAAGAATAAAACCTAAACATGCAAAAAAATTTAAGTCACTATCTTTATTTGTTTCTGTTACCTAGAAGAATCGTCTTTGCACGACCTAGTTTTGCATCACTTATCCATGAAAAAATCAACGCAGATATATAACTTGCACCGAAAAAATAAAGTGAACCCGTAACACCATGCGCAGGTGTCCATTGAATAGTATCCGATGTCAGAAAAAGAACGAGATTACCACCTAACGAATAGAATGCTAATCTTTCAAAGCCAACTGCGAATAGAATTATCCAAACAGCAGTTTTCCTTTGAAATGGAGTTCGATTATATATTTTCTTAGGGATAGAAGACGAGTGAAATAATAATGGAGACACCTCGTCCTCAACAATTTTATCAGCCATGTACACTAAAGATAGATATAAATATTCTTAAAACGAAAACGTTCGACGCATAATAATATCAAAAATATTATCAAGATTTTATATAAAACAATAGTTAACTTGTTTATCAGTAAGATAAGGTCAGAACAAGCAAACATAAATATCACATAATGAATCATGATTTTCTTAAATGTGAGTCATTCCAATTTTGAATTATTTTATATTTTATTATGTAGCAAAAAGAAGAGAAAAAAAAAGAAAAACAGATTGATTGCACGTCACCCGTTCGAGAGAAAAGAAAATCAAGTCAAATGTCATTTAATATATATATATATTTCTATTATATTCCTGTACGATTTGTTTTTGTTTTCTTGGTAAACGTATATAAATGTCATTAGAGGGAATAACGGGTGGCGTTGAATGAATGAAAAAAATATATATATATGTATAAAAAAACACACTCACACAAGTAACAAGAGAAAGAAAGAACAAGAGACATACACATTGATAAAGAAAAAACAAAAGCTCGAAACGAAATCAAATCATTGGGCTCGATGGAGACAGTAAATCGAATGTCAATGGATTCTGTTGTTGACATGTATTCGATTGATTATCAAATAGAAGATGATGATCATTACCGTATAGATTGAGAAATTGTGTAAAATCAGGATTATTATCATCACAGAAATCGTTGATTATTGGTGGTGATGCTATTGGCATCCAATCCATGCAAGTTGAGGGCGATGCTGATGATGATACATGACAGTCGTCCATCAATGAAGGAATTTGGGAATGAGAATCTAGACGAAAATATGCATACGTCTGTGCGTGTGTGTGTGTGTTTTGTTTTTTTTTCATACCAGTAAAATCGTCTAATAGACTTAAAATAGCATCATCGTCTACTAATCTCGACTGATTATTTAACTAGAAAACGAAGATTACATTCTTCTTTTGCATATTTGAATTCGAAAAAATAGTTTACTGAATGACAGTGTTCATAAATATGATTATTGGTGTAAGTCGGCAGCGTTGGAGCTGAAATCGATTGATGTATAGTCCATGGTTGATTGACTGTTGTCATTGTTGGTGTTTGATTTTGATTTTGATTTGCAAGAAATCGAGCAACAGATTCAGGTGTTAATGGAACGATTGAATGCTGTTGCTGTTGCTGCTGCTGCTGTTGTTCTTCGAACATTTTTTGTTTTAATTTTTCTTGTTGTTGCATTAGTATTCCTGAAAAAAAAACGAGAATTTTCGTTCGAAATAAAAGCAGAATTTGGATTTATTTTACGTTTATGAATTTGAGTCGAAACAATCGGATTACATTTTTGTGGAATCTAAAGAAAATAAATGAGGAATTGAGCAGAAGAAAGAGTCAATATACAATTGTGTTCGATGGATCAATGGACTGCAGTGAATGACCATCGACTTGTTGGAGTTGTTGTAAACGATTTTCTAATTCAACAAGTTTCTGTTGTTGTTGCTGATACAATTCTTGATCAGTTAACGATGATGTTGATACTAAAAAAACCAACAAAATAGAAAATTAGTCAAATAACAACAAGTTTTTACTTAGTAATCGGACAGATGATGGTGCAGGAGGTGTAGTAGTCAGCTGAGGTAATTCAGTAGTTGTTGTATCTAAACAAGAATTGAATCGATTAATTTAGTTTTTTGAAAAGATTGTTTGCAAATGTTCGAACCTGACAATTTACTCTTCGCTGTTTTTAATTTTTCGATGAGCTTCATTTTGGTGCCTGTCGTACTAAGATTTAATCTCCGACATTCATTTTTCAAATCAACTAATTTCATTTTTTCAAATTGTGAAATTTCCTCGTTAATCGTTGGATAGAGTTGAACATTTTCATCGATCGGTTGTTGAAGAAGAGTGCCGATCAAATTGTCAGCATGATTTTCATTTTCATCTTGATTTTCATTGGGATTCTCATCGTGTACAAGTTCGAGATATAATTGTTGTTGACGTAATTGTATCAAATAGTGATTTTCATTTTTCTGTTCAATTGGAAGAACAAATGCTGCTTGTACAGGTTGCACAATGAGCGAAGGTGTTGGTTGTAAAGGAACTTTGGTCACTTCGACTTTTTGCGATGGACCTTTGTATTCATGAAAAGTTAAACTTGATTTTGCTTTAGTCGTCGAGCCTAAAGAACGTTTCGTATTTGTCGTTGTTTGACCATTGACAAGCAAATTGGATGATGAGGATGATGTTTTCGGACGTAATGGCCGTTGTTGAGAATCAACAGTTGAATTTATCATTGATGGCGGAAGCATAGGAGAAGTCGAAGGCGTTGAAGGTGTCGACGATTTCGTACTTGGAAATTGTATTCGACCATCGAGTATTGCTTCTTTAACAGTTGGATCGGTTTGAAGAATATTATTTGCAACTAATTCGAGCACACCCGGTCGAGCAGCTAATTTATCATTTAAATTATCAGCTAAACGTGCACGTTTTAATTGCCGTTGGGTATTTTGTATAGCCGGTGCTGCCGTTGTATCTGACAAAATATTATGCTCAATTAATAATTGACGATCAGGACGAGAGATAATTTTATATCTTAACATATCTTGTCTCTGAAAATAGAAAATTCGTTTGTGTTTTTTTGAAGAAGATGAAAAACAAAAACGAGCCAACTTTGCGCATATCTAATTGTTTTCGTTGTTCGAAGAATGGCAATGAAGCTTTCGATGACGGCATGATACCAGCATCAACAAGTTCTTTTCGCGATCGTCGTGTTTGTAATTTTCGTTTTAATGCTAAATGAAATCGAATTTCTTTCTTTCGAACAGACAAAAGAAAAATTTCGTCGACGTACATTCTCGATTTTTTTCGAGATCTTCTGCTAATGACTGTTCGTTTATTTGTTGACGTGGACTATCATCATCTTTTAATATCGACATATTGTCTGTTGATATCATTGTTTCCATAGAAAATTCCATCACATCTTAAATAAAACAAGAAACAAAGAAATGCCAAACAGAATGCAAAATATTTTCAGATATTCGACCACAAAAAGTAAAAGAAACGTGTTGATTTTAGGTTACTTCTGGTCACATTAACTATTCTTGTTCACTGAATACGACGAGTAACAATCCTCTTTCTCTCTCTCTCTCTCTCTTTCTATGCATGATTGTATACACACAAGCACATAAGCAAACGAAAGCATAGAACAGAACATCTGTCTTTGTCTCGTTTTCTTTTGCTTACTTTATCGTTTATGATGTATGTATACACGCTCTCGTGTGCGTAGGTAGTTGTAATAGGAATCAACAACGTACGCATGTATGTATATCCCAAGACACTATATTTCTTTTCTTGTTCTTCTTCTTCTTTTGTGCGTATTTTATATCTTATAGGAAAAAAAATGAGGAATGTCAGGGACGAAACGAAGAACGACAATTAGAAAACAACTGATAGGATCAAATTTCGAATGGAAATAAATAAAAAAAAAACATACCGACATAAAACTTTATGATTAACTTTTCTGTGGTTTCATCGAGAGAAAAAAACAACTGCAATAGAGGGGAAAGAAGAAAAAAAACAGTTTTCTTCGTTCTTTTCTTTTGACATTCTTGTTCGAATAAAGACGAGGAAGAAGAAAAAACAATAGTTAAGTTTTGTTTAACATGAACTAACAATAAAAAAAAAAGAAACAAACGAAAACGAAATCTTTTCTTCTATCTTATTGTTGATTCACATTTGTATTGTATATATATATATATATGTGTGTGTGTGTTTGCTCTGCTTACTTGCCTACTCGACGATTTATGGTTAAATAATATCATACTAATACAAGAATGAATCATAAGAACATTTGTTATTGGCTCTTACAGAGAATAAAAACTCTTGATGTTAGATGTCGGTAAACAACACATTATTTTCAATCTATAGAATGTTCTTGACTGAGCGATTAAACAACTTACATATGCCTTGAGCGAACATCAAGTCAATGAATCGAATGATTTATTCGAGAGAGAGAGAAAAAAAAAGAAGGTTAAAATAACGAAAACAAATTGTAATCGTTTTGTACTTTAGTTACATATAAAGTATAAACAATTAATAGTAGATTTGATTATTCATTAGTTTTCATTAACAGGTGGAAGAGTCAATGAATCTGCAGACCATCTTGAATGACGAACATAATCACCTGATGACGAATTAAATGCTACACTGATTGCTGATGATTGAATATGTTCATTTGAATTAGATTCTAACGTATTCGGCACATTTACATCATTGATATTATTCTTACTACTAATAGAAGTAGTTTTTTGTTTTGATATTAATCGTAATTTCTTTTTCAAATGAATACGTATGACAACGTAGATGATAATATAATCAATACAAAATGCAAACATAACTACTCCAATGGCTAATTGTCCTTCAATTAATGGAATCTTAATATCTTGAAAATTTTCTGTTGAATAGAATACACCTCGAAGTGATCCAGAACTATTACACAATATCGAAGAAAAAAAACAAGTCGTAGGTTTAATTAAAAAACACGCATCAAAACCAATTACACATATTGCAAAGAATAAAGCAATACATTGAGAAATAAGATTATATGTTGCATATCGATAAGTATAACGATATGAAACTAAAATAGACTTATAAATATATGCAGTAAATTATTAAATTATTCTACCTGAAATAAATTGTAGAATCGATGCAATAAAAAAGAATATACTAGACCACATGCCAACATAAATGGTTGCATTAAAATGATCGATAAGGACACTACCCAGTTCACAACCAAGAATAGCTAATGCACAAAGAAACTCATAGAAAGCAAATAATTTAGTTAATGTTAAGGGAAATTTTTCACGCCATTGTTCTTCGAAATCGGTTGGGTACGAACTTTCAAGCATGATTATGAAATATTGAATTGATTTTTCTTTTCGATTTAATAGAACTATTTTTATGTTTTCTGTCTTATTGGCAAGCCCATACTTTGTTTAAATAAAAAGCATGCGTTCGATGACATTGTATTATACTATTTAGTCGTCATCGTCATATTCTATGGCAACAAAATAACTTTTTTGTGTTTTTTTTCGTTTTATTAATGAATATAAAGATTTATTTAAAAAAGAAAAATTTTCATTCATTTTATGAATATTAGTATTATTGTTATTGTTGTGGTGGTCGTTTTTCGATATGAACTGTCATTGTTGAATGACAATTCGGACAAGCGAGATCATTCGGACGAAGTTGCTCGCCAGTAATCGGATTTACGCCTGCTCCACCAGGACGATGATACAGCGGTGAATTGTATCGTGCTGGTCGAATGTTTACGACCGGTGGTGCTGTAACTAATCCATCGATACCTATTGGCACGTATGGTGTCGGATTGTTCGTTCGTGCTTGAGTATTATTCGCCGAAACTCGAGCTTGATGAAATCGAACAGCAGTAAATGCGTAAATAAAAACATAGAATACGAATAGAAGGAAAATAATACCGCCACAAACGAGCTGTGTAATAATCAGAGGTATTTTAACTTTTTCGAAATTGTCTTTCGTATAAAGAACACCACGAATCGGAGCCGAACTTTGACATATACTCGTTGGAAAGAAACATGTCGTTTGATGAGCAACAAAATATGCATCGAAACTAAATACACATATGGCAAAAACGATAGCAATACATTGAATAACGAGTGTATAGGTTGCACAAGCACGAAAACGACAGCAGCAAGCTTTAAACAAAGAGAAAAAAAACATCAAGAATTCAAAAAAGTTCATCGACTCTCAACAAAAAAAACATACATGAAGATGCTAATGAAATAGCTGCGATAATAAAGAATGTACCTGCCCAAAATCCCACATAGATCGTTGCAGTAACCATATCAATTATCACACTTCCGATTTCACATCCAATGATAACCAATGCGAATATAAATTGAAGAGCTGATACGATGCCTGAAAGAATAGCTGGATAGTCTTTTTTCCATTGTAGAGCTGGTGAAAATACTGAAGGCCCAGTTCCGAGCATTTTATTGTCTATTCAACAAACCAAACGACTAAGACGAAGCAGAAACAAAAAGAACGCCGCTATTCAGTCTCTATATTAAATCACAACAGTTATTTACTTTTCTTTTCAATTTTGATTTATAAATCCTGCAAGGTTTCTTCTTTTGTATGAATCGACTGACGAAGAAGCAAGAATCTAGTTTTCTTTTGTTCTCACGATTCCACCTACGTTTCATTTCAAAAGTCAACATTGTTAACATGCGAGATAATTAAAATGACGCAAAGAGAAAGAGAGAAACGTTCGCTTTGTTTTCACATGAATAGTCGGAAAATAATCGTCGTCGGTCATTGTTGTTCTAATTGTATATTAAGCTATTCGTTTGAAAAAAAAAGAGATGTTCGTTGAAAAATGATATTTCGATTGTACATAGTTTTCTTGTGTTTCATTTGGCTAGATGGAAAAGTCATTTTTCCATGGAATTTAACAACAATAAGCACGACAAAAAAGACGACAAGTAATTATGTTGAAGAAACAAGTACGATTGTGAATGAAAAACCTCATGAATTTCGAATTAATTTTACACGTAATAATGACTCGGTTTTTGTTTCAACATATTCGAATGCATCGGATTCATTTGTTTCAATTAATAATACATTTACGATGACAAAAATGAATTTAAATCCATGTGAAATTCGATTTCATGAATCGGCAAATCAAGAAAATTCAACCGTCAAAACAAAATTGATCGTTCATTTTAACGGAAGATTTACACGTGATTTAGCTGTTCAACTTGGTGATCGATTGCTTGATATCGCCGATCTTCTATTCACTGTTCGAACAATGGAGAATTCGAATTAATAAATCGAATATTTTTGTTTTTGTTTTTTGTTGATAATAAATATATAAAGAAAGAAGTCTTTTACATGAAATTAAAACAGACGTCGCTAGATCTCATTGAATTCGCTTTCCTATCGTGTTCACCATTCGTCCGTATGATTTACCAATGAGACAGTTAGCTATCTTTTGATCTGTGCACGGAACTAGAACAACTACTAATACTACTATTCGAAAAAGAAACTCATCGATTAGAATGCTAAAAGCTGTTCGACTTCTCTCGCAGCGTTCATCAAGAAATCTATTTCATAGGTAAATTTACAGGATTCAAGTAAATATTGACTTGAAATCGTTGTTTTCTTTTGGGTGGATAAATAGATTGCGTCATACGGATAAGAATTCATCGACAACAACAACAAGTCTGGGTCGAGATTCAACAATAACATCAGTCTATGATTTTCCAGCATTGTCAAAATCACCATCATGGTTACCGCCAGTGAAATATGCTCTACCGGAATCAAATCGATATGAAACACATGTTTCAACATTGGATAACGGCCTTCGAGTTTGTTTCATCGAAGATTAAGTTGTGAGGAAATAAATGAGATTGGTTTTCTTTTAAAAGGTTGCATCGGAGAAATTGTTTGGTGATTTTTGTACTGTCGGAGGTTTGATTACTGTTATTCGAAGGTTTTTATGTTAAACATTTGATTTGTTATAGTTATTGTCTCTGCTGGACCTCGGTATGAAGGCAAATATATCAGTGGTGTTTCACATTTTCTTGAAAAGTTAGCGTTTATGGTAGGAAAACAATAATTTCATTTGAAATTCTATTTGATTTATTTAGTCGACAGATAAATATCGAAATCGTGAAGAAGTTATCGATGCATTGCATCAAGTAAATGCTATCTGTGATTGTCAAACGTCTAGGTAGAATGTCTGTCGTTTCATGACTTTCAAATTCGATCCAATGATTTTTTTGTTTCGTCAGAGATATTATTATCTATGCACTTTCATGTCGAACAAGTGGACTTGAACGAGTAGTTGAATTACTTTCTGAAACATTATTTCGACCGAAATTCTTGCCTGAAGAAGTATTACGAATAAAAATCTTGTTTTTTAATTACGATTTTTTTGTTCGAATAGATCGAAGGTGCTCAAATGGCGATTTACAATGAAATCGATGATTTAAAAAATCGACGATACGATCCAACACCGATTTTAACCGATATGGTTCATAATGTACGGTTCAGATTTCAGTTGATTGTAGCAGATCGTTTCTTAAGTTTGATTTTGAAAATTTTAGGCTGCTTATGGAAATAAAACATTAGGTCTACCGAAATATACACCATTGGATAATATAACTCGAATTGATAGTTCAATGTTAAAATCATATATGAAAGAATTCTATCAGCCCGACCGAATGGTACTTGCTGGTGTTGGTATTGATCATCAGCAATTGGTTGATTTAGGAAAGAAATATTTTTCTGTACCGAAAGGTGAGAAAAAAATCTTGACTGAACAAGAAATAAAAGAGAATAAAGCTGTTTGGACCGGTGGAGTTGTTGTGGTAAGAGGACAGATGTTGATTTGATTTGTTAATGAAAGATTTTGCTTCGCAGGAAGAACGAGATCTTAGTCATTTATCATTCGGTGCTGATCCTTTACCGGAAAATGTACATATTGGACTCGGTTTCGAAGGTAAATCATAATGATCGATTGAAATATTCTTTCATTTTCAAATGTATTCAACTAGCTCCATCACATAAAGACGAACAAGAATTTGTTGCTGCTTGTGTTTTAAGTCAATTGTTAGGTGGTGGTGGTTCGTTTAGCGCTGGTGGACCAGGTAAAGGTCTCTACTCGCGTTTCTACACCAATGTGCTTAACAGGTAATCTGATTTCAATATTTAAAAGACTGTTTCTCTCTACTCTGATAGTTAGACATGAACAAATAAAAACTGCTGTTTCCTACAATCAAGCATATACCGATTCAGGTTGTTTGTATTTTCATTTTGGCGGTGATCCACCATTTCTTCGTCATATGACTGATGTTGCAATTCGAGAAATTGGTTATCTGGTTTCTCAACCGCCTGAATCAGTCGAACTCGAACGAGCCAAACGACAATTACAATCGATGCTGTTCATGAACTTAGAACAACGTCCCGTTGTATTCGAAGATGTTGCTCGACAAGTTCTTTCAACAGGCCGTCGTCAACAAGCCGAATATTATTTCAATCGAATTCATCGCATTCAAGCCGATGATGTTCTTCAAGTTGCACGAAAAATCTTCGCATCACCATTAGCTCTTGCTGGTATCGGCAAAGGTGTTTCAGAAATGAGAACCTATGCTCAAGTATCCGATGTTATTCAAAAGCAATTAAATCCGAAAACAAGATGGCGTATTTTTGGTTAAAATAGTGTTTGTTTCACATTTTGTTAGGTCTTGGTTTTTTTTCCGCTAAATAAAAAAACAACAACAACAGCAAGAGAGTTAATCGATTTAGTTTCATTTTGTTTTGTTGATTTTCTGTCTTCAGATGCCCTATTTATCTTTATCTGATCGTGAATATGGTCTTATTTCTCATCGACGTCTGTTAATTAAACTCAAAAATTCTTCATCAATCACACGACGTTTACAAATCTGTCGAACATTAAACGTTCATCGAGGTTGTGTTAATACAATCTGTTGGAATCAATACGGTTCGGCTATACTCTCGGGTTCAGATGATCAACATTTAATTGTCACTGATCCTTACACATCGAAGATTTTAACAAGTGTACATAGTGGACATAGAGAAAATATTTTTTCAGCCAAATTTCTACCTGAAACAAACGATCATCAAGTTGTTTCATGTTCAGGCGATGGTGTTATCTTTCATACGAATTTCGATCGACCAACAAATCTACATAGTAATGATGGATGTTTTACTTGTCATGGTGCTGCTACAACCTATGAAGTTCGCGTTATACCGCATACGCCAAGTTTATTCTTTTCATGTTCGGGTAAAAATTGACTTTTTTGTTTTTGCTCGATTTATGAAACTGTATGTATTTCAGATGATTGTACTGTACGTTTGTATGATTTACGAGCGAAAAATAATTGTCTCAAAGCTCATTGTAATGATGATGTACTCATTAAAAGTAAATGGGGTATAACATCGATTGATATCAATCCAATGAATCCACATGAAATTGTTTGTGCTTGTTCGGATTCGGTAAAAATATATTCGAACGATCAAATTTTGATCCGATTGTTTTCATTCTAGTCTGTACGTCTTTATGATCATCGAAAATTGTCAACTCAATCATCATCTGATGCGACGATCTCTCGTCGATGTGAAGCATCGATTAATGGTCTTCTTTGTCGGTTTGTTCTCATGGATCGTAAAGAAAAACGTCCATCACGCATAACATCCGTTGTATTCAATCAACATGGCACAGAGATTTTATCATCATATTCATCTGAATCTCTCTATTTACTCGATCCAAAACATAATATTTCTCAAGAACAAAGTCAAATTCGTTTGAAACAACATCAAGAAGAGAAACAATCAAGATTGAATTCAAAGGATCATCGAGCATCATCATCATCAACAATATCAGCAGGAGTAACAACAGCTGCAGCGGCAGCAGCACAGGAGAAAAAAACATCACAATTTAAACGATTACGTTTACGTGGAGATTGGAGTGATACAGGTTTGGGAATTCATTGATTCATTCACTTCGATATGATAGTTTATTGAATTTCGTAGGACCAGAATCTCGGCCAATGAATGAACAAGAAACTGAGCCACCTCCAACCGCCACTACCTCGTCATCGTCATCAACAACAACAACAACAACAGCAACAACAGCTAATAATGATGAGCAATCATCATCAACAACTGATAATCCGAATTCAGCAACTACCGCTGATCCACAGCAAGCATCAACGACTCGAAGTCGAAATTTACAGAACTTTTTTATGCAACGTATGAGTGATATATTAACACAATTAGTTGCAAATACAGAATCATCAATCGACGAACAAACATCGTCACCAACGACAACAACAGCAACAGCAAATCAACAAGAAGAAACTCGTGCAACACCAGTTATAACTGAAGCTGATAGTGAGCAAACAGAACCAACAGGAGACGAAGAGGCAACAAATTCTAGTCCTATTGTGCAATTACCAGTAACACCAACATCTAATGAAAATTCAGGAACAACTCCTACAATAACAACTGAAGATGATAATGAATCTGAAACTAGTCGAGAAGTGTGTTCGAGAGATTTCTGAAATTCTATTATTGTTTTTTTTTCTTCGTAGAGAGTCGGATTTTTTGATATTCTATTCGGAGGAAATCGTCGAAGAACAAATCCTACTGATGACAACGACGATGATGATGACGATGACGACGATGATGATGATGAAGATGATGATAATCATAGCATGGACGATGATGACGATGAAGATTCTCAATCATCAACACCTGTAACTGCTCGATCAACGACCACTGAAACCTCGTCATCATCATCTGCTCGTGCTCGTCGTCCGCTCATGGCTGCTAAATGGGATCGTATTATGAAACGTCGCGAAGCCGAACGTCGTCACGAAGAAACTCTGCTCAGTAGTGTTCCTAGTCTAAATGTCATTAATTCATACGATGGTCATCGAAATGCTCGTACGATGATTAAAGAAGCGAACTTTTGGTCGGATTCTTACGTTATGTCAGGCTCGGATTGCGGGTAATGATCATCAGATTTTCTGCTCATCATTTCACTCTCTCTCTCTCTCTCTCTTTTGTATTCAGACATATATTCATTTGGAACAAATTCACTGGTAAAATTGTACGAATCATTCAAGCTGATGATCATGTTGTTAATTGTATTCAACCACATCCATTAGATCATCCGATCTTAGCATCAAGTGGTATCGATTAGTACGTCATCATCTTTTTTCTGTTTATTTAACTGAAATATTTCGTTTAGTAATATCAAACTCTTCTCACCATTAGCTGAAAAACCAATTGATGATACGGATTTAATCAATCGTACAATTAAACGTAATCATGCAATGATGGAAGAAACATCCAGTACAATTACTGTCCCGGCAACATTTATGTTTCGAATGCTAACATCATTCTATCGTTTACGACGACCTGAAGGTCTATTTGGTTTAGATGATGAAGATGAATCTACCGAATGACATGTTTCAATACCTCTCTCACTCATTTTTTTTCACTTGCTTTTTGTGTGTATATTTTCTTTTCTTATTTAAGCAACATAAATACGCGAAACCAATACGTATACATAGTTTTCAATTCTTATTTTCTTTCTTATTTTGCTCTTATGATGTTAAAATACAAGAAACAAAAACAAACAAACAATGAAATCATTGGTAGATCGAATGATGATAAGAAGACCAATTGATTGTTTAGTTCTTGTATGCACGGCTAGCTCGTCGACCACGAGCTTTTTCGAATTTACGACCTTTCGATCGGACTTTTGGTCGTGTTGTACTATGACGAGTACCAGGTGCTCGTCCTACAAAAACGAAATTTTGTAATTAATAAAATCGAAAAAAAATCTTAATCAAATTACCAAAGTATCGGTTAGCTTTACGAGCTTTTCGTGGACCTTGTAATAAAACTGTACTTTTGCCTTTTGGTGAACGAAGTGCCAATTGATCGAATGTCAAAATTTCTCCGCCAGCAGCAAGAATTCTTGCTCGTGCTTGATCAGTAAAATGTAAAGCACAAACAGAGAGTTTTGGTACTTCATAAAGTCGAGCATCATCGGTAACTGAACCGACGACAACAGCTGTTTTATTTTGTCGACCTTAAAATCAAAACAAATCATAATACTAATGAACATGAATCGATCGATTTGTCTTACCAGTTTTTTTCATATGACGAACAAGACGTGATAATGAAAGCGGTGGTCGATTTGTTCTCGACATAAACAAACGTTTCAAAACAATTTCATTGAATTTTGTGCCTGTACGACGAGCCAAGAATCGATAGAGTTTAACGAGTAAGAGCAAGTATAAATTTTTCGAACGTGGTGCTCGACGCACAGCTTTACGATCGAAACGATGGTCAAGATCGACACCCATGTTAGTTTCGAGAGTTTAGGAAAAAAACAAATCTACAAAAATACCAAAAAAGAAGGAGAATTATATCAATCATAAGTAGAGATTTCTTCACACAGAGTGAGGAAAGGGAAAAAAGCAAATTTGTTTAAGTCGTAAGGGAATTTTCTGGACTTGTGAACGTATTATTTTCATTGGTTGAAAGAGCCGAACGAAAACTAGCTAATGATTGATCCGATGGTGTTGCTGTTCCAGCTAGAATTGTTTCATCATCGTCATCATCAGCAGCAAATTCATTATTAACTAAATCTTCGAGATTATTTTCGTCTGTCGTTGGCTGTGTTTTCTTCGGTGTTGAACTCAATTGTTCGTTATCATTGAATTCATCATGTATTGACGAAACATCACGTTCGAATTGTCGTTGTCGAATGGTGTCAATCGATTGACGAAAACGTTTAACTTGTCGATTGACATCATTCGAATTATATTGAGGTCGAAGAATGGATTTTGTTGCAATTTGTTTTTCCTATTTCAAGACAAGAAAAAATAATCAGTTTACTTTTTAAATTTAGTCAATCTACATGATCGAATATTTCGAAATAGACCGCACCGGGCCGATAAGGTATCGGATCATTCAACCAATTCTTCGAACTTTGACTATTTTCAAGATCATTCACAATTAAATCAGCTAGATTACAATAGAAATTCATAAAACGAAGCAAAATATCTTCGTATTTAATTGTTAAATCGATATCAGTTTGTTTTTTCGATGGACTACAAATAGGAACGATAATTTTGAATTCAACACCCTAGAAGAAAAATTTCAATACGGAGAAAATCTTCGAGTTTTTTCATACGGTTAATTTCAAAAGTTGTTCAAGATTTGTTCTATTCGTTGAAAGATTAACAAGAATTTTACTAGCTGATAGCATTTCATCATTATTCGTAAATGTTGTTTCAATTAACGAGCCGAGGTCGTAGATATTTTCCATGAATTCATTATGAAGATATTCAAGTACGGACATGTTTACCAAGAGATTTAATCCATGTAAACGAACGGACGGATTCTTTTGGCAAAGATTGATAACTATCGAAACAATACCCTAATAGAGACACGAAAATCAAGTGATTGTTTCATTTAATAGTATTTGTGTTACCGAATAATGAGTAATAGTCAATTCATTTAAAGCAAGATTATTTAATGCTAAAAGAATTTTACATAATGTTGTTTCATTGTCAACTGTTGAAAGAAGTTCACGAAGATAATCGATACAACCAGCATTCGCTAGATTATTTTGATCTTAAATAGAGAACAGAAGTTTATTTAAACATGAACGTTCTTTTTTTACAGACTTTCTTGAAAAGTTGCGGCGTTTGCTATATTGGTTAGAATACGATTTAACAATTCGATATTGTTCGTATTTTCTTTGAGAAAACGCGTGAGAACTATTGCTTGTTCCGCTGTTAATTCACTAGCACCACCTGGAATGCCCAATTCAATTTTAGAACCATCTAATCAATGAATTGAATCGTTTGCTATTCAATTAGATAGAATCACTTACTACCACTTGTAAATCGTATTGATTCGGTGTCATCATCGTCATTGATCTCTGATGATGATGTTATATCCGTATATTGATTCTTTCGACGAAAGAAAAGAGAACCCTGTTTTGGATCTTTTGATTTCGATACTAAAACAGCAAACAAATTGAGACAAAATTCAGAGATTTAAAACAGTTTTTTACAAGCGGTTTGTCGTCTATGACGTAAATACATAAATAAAGCTACACCGGTACATACGCCAGCTGATATGGCCACGCCAATGTAGATTTTCTGTCGAGTAGACATTCTATGTTATCTCGAAACGAGAATAAATTTCTGACCATTATGATTATATTCCAATGTGAACAAATAAACAAGCAAATGGATTCGTTGTTCCACATATTACCGAATCAAATCTATGCAAAAGGAGGTAAATAGCATGCTTCGGTTTGCCTCTGATATTGATTTATATAGATGTCGTCCATCGACGGATGATACCATACGGTTCATTGAAAAGAGAATAAAACAATTTGTTTAGACGAAAATCGATTCAATAAATTGATAGTTCAATATGATATTCAAAAAGCATATGCGAAATATCTGCATTTACGTGAAGACTATGAAGTTATTCATATTACAAAACATTGACAAAATTTTATTTGATATGAAGAAAATATTGAACAATTCCAAAGAAATGTTCTTTCAATGAAGGGAAATATTCATAAAAATCTTTTGAATGTGCGAATTGATGAAAAACAAGAAAATTTAAACAATTAAAAATAATTCCGAAGAATAATAGAACGGACATGATAACAGTAAAGATATATTCAATAGAGTTCAATTTTGTGATTGTCGATGTACTATGTAACTGAAATGTTTTCAACAACAACATTTTTTGGTGAATAAATGTGAGAAGAAAAAATTTTCTTCGATTTTATGTCAGATGAGAAACGCGATTGAATTCAGCAAGACTCTCTGTTAAATCTGAACTTCTGAAAATAAGGCGAATGTACCTTCGAATTGATCATATGATGAGCAAATTCATCGGACATTGAACTTGAACACGTATAGAAAGTCATTTTTAATCCGATATTATCTGCGAGAGTTTGATTTAAAGTTCGAACACCATTTATCTACTAGTAGAGCATAACATGAACTTACTTTTTTCAAGTGTGTGTTTATTTATAAAAAAAACACATATTATACAATTATCTACCATCATTAATAAGTGTGTCAAAAAAATTAACTGCTATTTATCATATTAGTATAAACAAAAAAACAAAAAAAATATTTAAATCGTGTCACATCACTAATAATTTTATTTTTATCATAAGTACAAAAATTATCTGATATCGATTTCGTTTAGTTGGATTGGATTGACAAATTGATTTAATTTTGTTTTTCATTATTGTCTGATAATTTTCTTTTGAATAATTGTTGATTTTCAATTGTCGTTGTCGATGGAATTATACGGCGTCGATAGGATACGATGTATCCGCTTTGACCTGGGATTGTCATAAATACTCTTTGAAAAAAAGGCATTATTTCTAGAGAAAAATCATGACGAATCACTCACTGAGTATTGCTTTTGTACATGTTCACGTACCACCCATCTCGATAATCATTCGAGCAATTGCATGTGAAGCTGCTTTGATTGACATATTGTAATATTTAATCATCTTCTGAGTCGAGCCTTTCATAACATTTAATTGTTCTACGAGTTCGGCACGTTGTTTGAGTCATTCGATTTCTTGGTTTCTTTGTGTTATTTCTTGTTTATAGCCAATACACTAGAAATTTGGCAATGAATTTGTTGTTACATGTGTTGAAATCAAATATTAGATTGAAACCTGATCGATTATTTCTTTGGCGTGTCGGATATGAAGAATTGAATCAGCAGGTTGAATCATTTGCATTTTGAACGAATCAATTGATAAATACCGTTGACGATTCATTGATGAACCAATCTCCAAACCCTCCCCAGGGCGATCAATACGGTAGACGTGATAATACAAAACGGTAGTGCATACGGCCGTATCTCATCGTGATGTTTACGTTCAAAATTGGTCGAATACTTTGCCGAAATCCACAATATTGCTCTATTTTTTCGATGACTAAAGAGAAAATCGGAATGCAAAACGTAGTTCTTTATTTCATATATGTTCACTTACTGTTCAACATTGAATATTTGCAAGATTTTTCGCTGCATTGATGAAATACTCAGCTGCTGAACCAGTCAGTCTTGAAATAAAGAATATTTTATTTGTACTGATTCAAATATATACATGTGTTTACTTGGGCATATGGTTTTTCTCATAAAATTCGTTTGTTTTCTTAATTCTTGAATTTCGTTGTTAGCTGTTTCATAATTTCTAGTTGATGGTTCATTTACCGATGATAATGGACATGGTAATGAAGAAAGTAAAACTTCAACATCTTGATTTTCTACATTTAGACCAACAACATCACCGCTCAGATATTTTGTAAAAATATCTTGAATATTATTGTTAAAAATTTGTAATGGAATTGCTTTTATCTTAGTATCTCATTTCACATTATATTTAACGGTTTTTCGAATGCTTAGCACGACGGAGCTCACTCGATTCATCGGTCGGTGAGATGCCGGACATTTTTTTTGTTTCGGGTTTAATAGATTAGTTGTTGCCACTAACCATTGAAATGAATGCATGACGACAAAGTAACGCCCTCTTCCTTACCATACATTATCATAGTTTACGTGTTGTCACTCTATTAGACCAATCCTTATTCAATCTACACATCTTGTGTTGTGTTGGTTGTTTATACCGTCGAGTTGACTGAAGAATATTTTCAGAATATTTGCAATGAATATATAACAACTAAGTGATTAATTATGCAAATTCTAATTTATGTTTGCTAGTATCAAGTTCATATGATGAATATATTCAAAGAATCATTATTTTCATCTTCGGATTCGACGAAAAAAACAAGACATCATCGTTCAAAAACGAATGATCTTCTTCAAGAGAATAACGCCTTATCTGAACCATTATTATCTTCACCAGAGAATCCTGAAGATAGTATTGAATTGGGTACTATGGATTCGGATGATGATGATGATAATAATAAAAGCAAATTAAATGTTCGACATATTACACGTTCACGTCATACGAAAAAAGAATCGACTCCATCGACTACTCATGGCAGTAATTCGATCATTATCGTTGAAAAACCAATTCTTCCACAAGAAACACTTCAAGCATTTGCTATTCGTTATCGAGTTCCTGTTTCTCAATTAAAACGTTTGAATAATTTGCAAAACGATCAAGATTTCTATGCATTGAAACATTGTCGTGTACCTGTACGTCGTTTTGGTTTACTTCATGAATCTCCTTCATCATCAACAATTGTTGATTTAAATGAACAGTCGTCATCATCTATCAATTCGTCATCATTATTATCGTCTCAACAAGATCATCATGCATTTTTAAATGCTATGGATCATGATCTTGCATCGATGCGTGCTAAAGTCGAACAATTAATTGAAACACCACCGACAACATTAATACCTGATCAACCACCGGTCAAAGCCATGATTCGATCAACGACAAAAAAAGCGAAAAACGATATGACCTGTGATGGTGCCGATTGTGGTTGTAAATTTTGGCATATTATACTAGTAATTCTTCTCATAGCACTACTTGTTCCACTTGTTTATATTTATATTTATCTTGAATCGCCTATTATTCTATCAGAACATATTCCAATATAGAAAAACAAGTACAAGTACTTCCTAATTCTTTCTTTTTCTTCTTTTTTTTGTTAACTTATTTTTTTCTTGTTGGTTGATTTTTCAATGGAAATGTTGAATAAAATGTTTTACGTAGGCTGAAAATAATCCTCTGCTAAATTATGAGTTCTTTCGGGTTAAACAATACAGCTCTTTGACATTGAACAACGGATTTATTTCAAGAGTCTCGACATGTCTATGAGATACTCTTCACATTATGATTAGTTTTAATTAGAAGCTTAAAAGTAAACTTTTCTCACATCTTCTTTCACAGAAATCATGATATTTGCTAGAAATATACGTTTTTTATTAATTAGTTATACGATAATAGTAAGAAAATAGTACAAAGATGAATTATGTCTTTTGTGTATTTCTATTAAAAGTAGCCATATGGTCTAGCATAACCAAAGCCACCACCATATGATGGATGTCCACCAAAACCACCACCATATGATGGATGTCCACCAAAACCACCACCATATGATGGATAACCATAATAGACATCTGGTCGACGACCGATGATATTATCACCATTGAAATCAATGTGAGTTGCACGTTCCAAACGACCCATGAAACCTAAAAACGAACAAAATTGAAATATGCTCAGATTTTTATTCCTTTTCTCTATATTTACCTTGTCCTCCAATATATCCATCACCATTCAAATCCATACCGAGACTACGTTCAATACGGTTATTAATGAAATCTATATCAATGAATAAAAATAAGACTTGGAACAAAAATAATGTTTCTAACTTACTGCTCATTGTGTTGAAATGTGTTTATTAACAAATAATAGAAGAGAATATAGTTTGAATTTCTAATGATTCTTTGGAGACAAACTCGCCGCTTATATAGATATACGATGAGTACCTCGTACGCAATTAGTTATCGTCCTTGATTCATCAATGACGTATCTTTTAACGTCAGGTATGCATGACAAATTTTTATTAATTAGACATCATAGTTTTCGTAGAGACAACGAACGAAAAGAGCATATCTAGATCTACGTCATATATTAATCACTCATGCATATCTATTTTCAATCATTATGAAGGTTATGACGTTGAAAAGATGACTAATATTTTTGTTGTTGTTGTTATTTATTTGAGCATAATTGATGTCTAATATATGAAATAATGTCATACCCCTCAAACCAAAATTAATGATTTAATATTATACATGAAGCCTAGATAGTCGAATCATAAGAAACTATTGATCGAAAATAATATTTCAAACATATTTTCTAGTAAAATTATCAATGCAAGAATGATTTCATTTAATACAAAACGATAAAATTTGGTTTGGTCATGCATATACTTTTCTTTGTAAAGAATATATCATCGTACTGTCTTATTATCTTATCATCACAGACCATAAAGAGAACTTAATTTTTCTGACATTTTAGTTTGTAAGAATTCATCAAAGATAAGTGCTCTTGTAATGGGTGTGCGTAAATGATTTTTTATTTTTTTCTAACAAGACAAAATTTATCACAGACAAATAAGTTTATAATTTATAATAATGTAAAATGTTTTGAGAGTTTTTTCGGAATTGTTTTTTGTTCATTTACGGTTTGACTTTTGCGTGAAACAAGTGGTTGCGATTGTTGTTTCGTATTATTTCGACGGCTAAATAAAGACAAGCAAACAGATAATAATCATATTTTCTATTCGATTCAAAATCCTACCGAAATAGTGTACTACTCAATGTAAGACAAATAATTGGATTTGAACAACTATTTAAATTAAATAAAAGTGAAAATATCGTCATGAGCCAATTCATTGTTTTTTGTGAAATGAATTTATTATTGAAAACCATAATAATCGAACCAACATAGAACGGTGTCGAGCAAAGAATATATGCTAAGACAACGATAAATGTCAATTTCATTGTTTTGAGACGTGCACGTGAAAGAAAATGACTGGCACCATAACGTTGTTTGAGTTTGAGTTCATTGAAACCGTTTGAATTTGAATATTGAGCATTTGTTGATGTGAAATCGTTCGATGAACGTCGCAAACGAAAAACAACAGGATACATAATCGATGTTGGTTTGTTAAAGAATGTAACGCTTGTTATACTCGAACATTCAACAGACGCAAAATGCATATTAATCGGATTTTTAATTAATTTTTGGATTTTTGGATCGATGATTATTGTTGATAGATTACTGGCATTTCTTGTCATGTCAATCGATGGTAAATTTGCGATACTTGTTGTTCTTAAATTATCAGATAGACGATACATTGAAAAACTTTGATTGACAATTAAATAAACTGATCCATAGCAAAATATGAGAATACATATAGGTAGAATAAATTGAACAATAATTGTCCAACCGATATAAGCTAATTCCCAAGTTCGATCTGAATCTGAGCCGAGAAATTGAGCCCGACAATATTTCGCATTTGTTGTCGGATCAGTTACCGAACGGAAAATAAACAATTGAGGTAGAGCAAGAACTACACTCAGACACCAAACAAGAACCATATAAAAAAGACCTGTACGCGATGTCCAGGTGTATGTTGATAATGGATGAACAATGGCTTGATAACGATCGATTGTCATAACAACGAGACTAGAAAACACAGAATATCATCAACTTAAAAGTCATTTGAATTCCTTTTGTAAACTTTCGAATAATTATTTATGCTGTTTGAACAAAATAAACAACACTTACGTATAGACCGATATGTACGTTGACGTCAACATAAGATATGACACTGAACGACAAACGAAATTTTCACCGAAATATATTGGCGCCGATTTCCAAATGAACATTGGTAGGACACTTAAAAATGCGGCTAGTAAATCAGCAATAGTCAAATGAAGAATAAAAAATGCCATTCGTGTTGTTCGTCGGTGTCTTCTTTTGAGAACAACGATTAAAACTAAGATATTACCGATTAATGCTGATATAAATATTGTTGCAAGAACAATTTGTTCAACTAAACGTAATTGTTGATCGAAACGAACGGGATTTTCTGAACTCGTGTTGACAGTTTGATTCATGTTTGAAAATATGTGGAAGAAAAACAAATGAATGCTTACGATTGATATACGTAGCTAAAAGAAACGAGAAAAAGAGAAAAGACAGAAAATAAGAGATTTTATATTCTCTTTTTTTTTAAGATAGAAGAAAATAACAAAAATAAAATAGTCTTCAAACAGAATAAACTAGCTTGTTCCCAGATAGAAAAGATTTCTAATTAGAACTACAAAAGCATAGAACGATGAATAATTATATGACAATTAGTCAAAAAATTAGTTTATATATCATCAATCTAGCAAGTTTTGATATATAATTTTCATTATCAAAAGATACTTCATCAAATTAATTCAATTAATTGAACTTGAACGGATGAATGCAATCTATTATTAACTGAGAACATGTTTATTTGAACATGAAAATGTGTAGGAGAGATAAGGAAAATGTCATTTAAATCATATGAGAATCCTGTTATAATTTTTAATACTGTCATTCATATGCATATCAAATTTCAACAGAAGAAAAAGAAAAGTAATCTTATTAACAAATTCGTGACTGTGTTTTGTGTGCCTGAGAGTAGTCATATTATGTCAAGAAAAAAAAAAGAAATTCATCTTTCAATAATATAATGTACTTATGCAAGTCATTCAATTATGTTTGAAGATATTCATAGCTAAAAGAAGAAAAATTAATATACTTTTCTCTGTGGAATGTTAAAACATGATTCAATGAATAGATATTCTTAGTCATAAATCATAGATCAAGTATAAGATGAGCGTAATTATTAAATGAACTCGATCAAATTGTGTTTTTTTTCTTCTCATTATTCTAAAAACAGGATATTCAAGTCGACATATTTTATGAAAACCTAGCTGTTTTTCTTCACAGGAGACAGATAGAATACAAAATTAACGAGAAACTAAATATATATATATATATATATATAATGACAGGATCGGATTTCTCGTGGTTAAAATTAAACTAGCACACAAAAAAAAAAACAAATGTTCTCGATTAAATAAATACTTATTAGAATTTATTTTCGGTGTCTGGCTTTGCTGTTGTTTTCTCTGTTTATAGACGAAAGAAAACATCGAGAGATGACAAGTGAATGGAAATGTCAAATTTGATCTTTGAATAGAATTACAAACGCTTAATCACACGAGGATTAGATTCTTTTTTGTGTTCGTTTATTTCTACGAAGTTTAACAAATTCATATACTCATGAGAGACTAACGTGAATGTTCAATAAAAAATATAACTAAATAGGACTTGACATAACCTCTGACTGGTACTTCTCATTGAAAAGAATAGAATAGTGTCGAATATCAGATTAGAATTGCTTTCGAGTTGGTACTTCCGTGAAAAGAAATCATAAAAACGGATATTGTCAACATGATTTCTGTCGTGTAATTCGTTGATTTTAAAACAAAGCGCGTTTCTTTTAAAGCAAACTTTTGTTTTTTGATTTATAAACAACAAACTACATCGTTTTTTTCTACAATAAATGGGTTTGATATTTAGTGGACTTGTAAGTCGTTGTGCTTGTCAATAAATTAAAGCTAAACTTGATTGACATATGACAATTAGATTGCCACATGCTGTTGTGCCGGTGCCATTCAACAGCTTTGCTCGTGTTTCCGTAAATGTCTCTGTTCAAATTCAATCTTGACACGAAGTGTATATGCATTGACATTACTAATCGGTGTCATAGCTGCATGTTTATGTTTGAGTGGACATGTTGAAGAATTTCTATTGAAAATGCCTCGTCTATTTCACAATCGAGATTTACAACGTTTACTAGGCTGGAATCGAATTCAGAACGGTACGACTAATACTCGACAATCGTTTGTTGGATATTCGGGTGCATATCGAATTTGTTTTGCTTTTGCGGTATTTCATTTATTTATGGCGTTGATTCTCTTTCGAACGCAAACGAAACAGGATCTTCGAAATGGTCTGCAGAATGGTTTTTGGTTTTTTAAAATTGTGTCTATAATCGGATTGATCGTAACGAATTTCTTATGGCCAATCGATGAGTTTAATCGAAGTTTGAGAAAAGAAAACAAATTTCGTTGACATATTTTTGAATTCCAGTTGTTTTGTACATTGGCATGTTCGGTGGATTTTTATTTATTTTTATTCAAATGATTTTCTTGATCGATTGTATTTATACAATTATTGAATATTGGGTTGCAAAATCTGATAATGGATACAAAATATATACATGCTGTAAGAAATAAAAACTAAACGCTTTTTTCCCCTCGTATCGTCTGATTTGATTTTAGTATTAATATTAACGTTTGTTTCTTTCTATGCCTTGGCTATTGCAATGACAATTGCTTTGTTTATCGTTTACGGACATGTAGAAGATCAGATTTTTTGTTATGTGAATTTTTTTCGGGATCCTTTCTAGTCGAAAATCTGTATGCCAAATCAGATATTTATTGTTGTAAATATTATCTGCTGTTTAATAATCGCTGTTGTTTCAATTCTACCAGCAATTCAAGAATATAATCCGTATAGATATAACTTTTTTTTTGTTTTGCTTTCGAAAATGATTCTCATTAGAATTTGAGTAGATCATCGGGTGTTGTTCAAACAGGATTTCTTGCATTTTACTCGACTTATTTAGTTTGGTCGAGTTTATCAAGTAATCCAGCTCATGGAGGTATTAAATAGATTGTAGAGTCAATCATTTGTAAAATTGAAAAATCTAGCACCACAATGCAATCCATCGATATTTAGTATTGCATCTCTACCAATTAATGTTAAACTTGAAGAATCAGTTCCTAAAGATTATATGAATTGGTCGAGTATTATAGGTTTATTCATATTTTTTCTCATGCTTATCTATTCAACGTAGGTCATTCAAAATAACAAAAAAAAAGTGAATTGTTTTTTTTTTGTTAAATAAAAGAATTCGTTCTTCATCGATCAAACTTGCTCAACCCGCATCATCCGTGTCAATTACTATTGAAAAAGACGATAGTGAATCTGTTGTCGATTATAATTATTCATTTTTTCATTTTGTTTATTCACTTGCTTCGCTCTATGCTATGATGACATTGACAAATTGGTATCAACCATCGCAAACATTATCATTTTTCAATATGTCATCACCGTCCTATTGGATCAAGATCATTTCTTCATGGCTTTGTCTCGCTCTTTTTCTCTGGACAATCCTAGCGCCATCGATTTTACGAAATCGAGATTTTTCATAACGAGAAAGATTTTATGTGTACGTCGTCGTCGTTTTTTTTTATCTATTTGTCAAAAAGAAAAAATGGAAAAAAAAGAAGAAGAAAGAAGAAAATTGGAATATGAAAAATAATGATTAATTGTCCCATCCATTTGAATTCTGCATATTGATTTGTCGTCGTTTGAATTCATTTTTGAAATCATTACCAAGATAATCGAGATCTTTTTCATCACGAATGACACCCTAAAGCAACAAAGGATTTTCTTTTCGATTGTCAATCAATATTCGAATATCTACTTTTGGTAAATATCCAAGTAAACGATGTGCATGTTCTCGAAGTAATTTAATACGTTCTTCTTCGATGATTTGTTTACGAATTTGTTCGATACGTTCACTTTCAACACGTTCGTCGATTTCACGTTGCTAGAAAAAAACGAAATATTTCGATATTGGATTTCTTGGTGCTGTTTTTTTTTCTATTTCTTCTACGAACTTTATCAACAACCATCTGTCGACGACGTTCATCGATCAGAACATCAACTGCACGTTTATGTTCTATTTGTTTCATACGACGTTTTTGTGCGTTCATTTGTTCGATACGATCATCTTCAGCAAATTTCGACATTAACTAAAAAACAAAAATTCTAATTGAACAACAAAATTCATCTGTCGATCATCGAACGAACTTGTTGTCGGAATCGATCTTCTTCTTGTTTGATTTCAATATCTCTCAAACGTTTGAATTCCATTTGTTCGTCACGTTCACGTTGTAATTCCAATCGTTGTTTAATACGTATTTCGAGTTCGTCACGTTCTCGTCGTCGTATGGCTCGTTCTTGTTCTTCGAGATACAATTCTTGTCGAACGAGTTCTTGTTCTTCACGTTCTTCACGATCACGTTTTATCTGTTGAGCAAGTGCATGTTGAACTTTATTCAAAGCTTCTTCACGAGCACGTTTTTCAGCTTTGGCTTGTTCTTGTCGTTGTTCTTGTGTTTGAGCATATTCTTTAATACGACGATTTTCTTCTTCCATACGTTCACGTTCCATAGCTTTCCATTCTTCGCGTTTACGTTTGAATTCGACGATGAATTCTCGTGTTGCACGTTGCCGTTCGAATTTACGTTCCATTTCTCTGTTAAAAATACAACAAAAAAAAAGCGTATATATATTCGTAGTTCTTCAATCTACCGTTGATCTTCTTCATAGATCTTTCGAACGATTTCATCAATGACTAATTTCTCTCGAAGAAATTCTTCATAAGCTTTCTGTTTGTCTAATTCGCGTTGTTCAAGTTGCCGTTGAAGATCTTGTTTGTAACGAATCATATCTTGTTGCCGAGTTATTTCATTTTGACGACGTTCAGCTTCGGCTTTGTCTGTTTCCGTACGCATACGTCGAGCTATTTCAGCATCTTCTAAATACGAATCGAATTTAATTGCTTCTTTTTCAGCCATTTGTGCTGTGCGTTCTTTTTGAACATAAGCCGCACGAATTTTCGATTCTAATTCACGTAATTCGTAGCTTGTTTCTCTAGACGAGAATTTGTTTTTATTTTTTTTGTCAAAACGATTTTCTCTTTTGTCTTACCGAATTTGTTGTCGCATTTTTTCATCGCGAAGCTTTTCTAATTTGATTCGTTCGAGTTCGGCAGCTAATCGTTCGTCTTGACTTCGTGCGTCCGACGCTAATTTCTTCTCGGTTTGCGCTCGAATTATTGCTTCTTCCATCGCACGATCACGTTCAACACGTGCTAATTCACGTACATATCGTTTATTAGCAGCTTTAGCTTCGAATTCTTGCATTTCAGTTTCAACTCGGCCTTGATGTAATTGTTTCTCACGTAGATTTCGATTTGCTTCTTCTTCTCGACGAGCATCTTGATTCGTAAACCAATTATTCGCAGTATTACTACCACCTTGTTGTTTATATACCTGACGTGTCAATGCCTAAAATTCAAAGAAATCAAACTCGTTTCATCGATCGATGTTCACATACCATTGTTTTTCTTCTATGTTAGTTGTTGTATCATTGGTTTAAGCTACACATCTCTCCATTTGGTATGTTTTTTTCTATGGTTTCGACCTCTCGATTCATTGCAAGTTTAGATGATTTCTCTTTTTGGACAATAGATGTCGATACTCATTCTCCTTCGCAACGTGTATGTTCTCTTGACGACAAGAATATGATTGTGTCTGTCTGTCTGTTTGTAAAAGAAAAGCAGTTCGACATGTTGTTTTGATTTATTAATTGATTTTAAAATAGAAAAAAAAGAGAGAAGAAGAGAAAGAATTATGATGAAAAAAGAGAGAAAAAAAAGAATAAATCTTATGAGTGTTCTAAGGAAATTGGTTGTTGATTATCAGTTCGAATGATTTAGTTTTTACATTGATCACAATTATCACTTGAATCTAATGTTGATAATGGATATGTATTATTGATGCCCAAATCTCTGAGCATAGCAGTGTATTCAACATTGAATTTCTTTCGTTCGTGTGTTGTTTGATCTAAAACTTTCGGATCATCGGTATGACGTGTCGATGCGAAATCAGCGTCTTCAAGCTCATCATTGACTTTGGGTTTACTAACGGGCTTTTGTCGCCAATTGAATGCATCGACAATATCATTGTAATCGATACATCCATCTTCTTGTGTCATACTGAATAATAAAAGAGAAAACGAGAAAATAAGATAATAAAATCAAGGTTTTTATACCGTGTGATTAATGTATTCAAAAGATAGTCCGGAAGAGGAACATGAACTGATCGAATAGCAATACGAACTTCTTCAGCTGGCAATCGACCGTTACCACTGAAATAAGAAGAAAAGGATGCAAATCATATAATTTGTTTGATGATTTACTTTCGATCTCGTGCAAAGAGGTTTTCTTTCAATGGCGATACATGTTCGTAGTTATGTTTTCTCAAATGTTCTTGTGCAACAGCAACAATCGAATAGATATCATGTTCTTTGAATGATTTTTGAGCATAAGCACGTGCCAATGTGATTATTTCATGATCGACCAAAAGATCGCCAAGTAAATTCTTCACAAGATAATAAAATGTTTCGTAACCAAAGAAGCCCTTATGTTGAGGATCGTGTTGTTCGAATTGAGCAGCAGCATCGGAATTATTTGCAAAGAATTGTCGTAATTTCTCCAAAATATATTTCGGATTTGATACTGAAAAATGAGCTGATTCTTTTTCCATTAATTTAAATGCATATTCATCCGCATCATAAATAGAAAAGTCGAAACCATTGATATTAACTCGTGCGCCAACGTAGAAATCAGTTGCACCGAAATATTCCGAAATTTCAAGTGGATAACGTGGTTGATTCGGTTTTTTAATACGTTGTCGTTCGAGAAATTTGCCACCTTCAACACCTGAATTTCGAATTGGTGGTTCGTGAATATTGATTGTATCATCGGAAAGATAGTACGAAATAACAAAACGTCGTTTGGCTTGAATAGGATCTTTAGTCATGATCTTGGCCATGAAACGGAGAATATAACTATCCAGACCCAAACTAAATCGAGAAGGAAATTAGTATGAAACGAAGGTAGAGAGAAGGTTTGCTTTCTCCTACCGATCGAAACCCATGAATTTATTGAAATCTTTTTTCACAGGCTCAGGAAGAAGTTTCTTTGTCGAATTTAGTGAATCTTCTTCCGAACCAAAACCCGTATCTAAAGAGAAACAAAACAAACACATGTACACGGTAATGATCTATCTTTCGAATCACTTACATGGATAACTTTGTTTCAATGGTTTATAATCACTTTCTTTTTTGTAATTAATCGGTGTAAAATCTTGTAAACCGTATTTCGTACGATAATAATTTTTCGTGAAATCATCGCAATCAACTAAGAGAATTCTTCGACCGTAAACATTTATCAGCTGGCCAATAGCTAAATCTTGATCAGTATAGTACTTCTGGTCGACTGCACCTGTCTGAAGAGAAAACACGAAATAAAAATAAGAATAAGGATTCGTTTGATATACTTTAAGATTATCGAGAATGTAACGTTGTTTATTCAATTGACCAAAAACGTTCAAAACTGTACGTGGTGCATTTTCACCTGGCAGACGAAGACCATTGAAATCTTTCGGTAATTTATTACGAGCAAGAAATGTTGGCGGAGCATCACGACCTGAATTAGGCGGAAGAATTTCTCGAACTTCCATTGTATCATCTAGAAAGAAAAAATATTCGACAAATGAGTTTTATTTTGAACAAATCGAACTACCGGAGAGAAAATAATGCACAACGAAATTTCGTTGATCGCCATATAAACTTTCGCTATCATCCCAAACGCCCCAGAAACGTAAAACATGAGTATCATGAGAGATAAATTGTTTCAATGTATCGATTCGTTCGTACGGTCGAAGAGGATTTTGCGAACCTTCAGCCTATGAACAAGTGATTTCTTTTGCATATAGACAAAGGAGATATGTGTTACTTGTTGACGAAGCTTGAGAAACGGATCTTCAGGTGCCGGAAAGCCTGAAAATCAATTTTCGACAGTTAAAAGATAAAAAAAATTGGACATTAGCTGAAGAACACGAACCTGGTGGTACACGAACACCGAGTTTAGTTAAAAAGTTTCGTGTAAATGGATCACAGTCGATTAATTTATAAACACGTCCGTAGAATGAAACTTCGGCTCCAACATTGAATAGATCATAGGTGTAGAATCGATCATCATTCGGTGCTGGCAATGGTACACGATGACGTTTGAGAATTGTACCTTGAGGAAAGCCAACATTGTTTTGACGTTGTTCAACAACTAAAAAACAAAAGAAAATTAATATCATCGGAAAAAATTCTTTCGTTGGTTTTTTTTGTTCAAAGACCTTGAACGGTATCGTCTTCAGGATAGAAATAAACTCGACATTTTCGAATACGATATTGTTCGCCTGGACGTTCGGTTATCGATTCTTGGAAGTACGCATCAAAGCAGAGAACTTGTTTATCAAAAGCTAACCATGCTGGTCGATCAGGTCCTTCGCCTAATTCACAATAGAAAAACAAAACGTTTCGTTGATTAAACGAGGATCTACCGCGTGGATAAACCGAGTTCTTCGGTCGAAGATCTTCGCCTGCTAATGGCACGCCACCAACACCGACTTTAGCACCCGTCGACATTGCCACACCATTATATTTATCGAATTGATGTGTCAAGTGATATTTGTCTTTGCCAATCTAGTGTGAGAAAGAAAGAGATTCATTTGTTAGTTTTCGTTGACGAACAATTAGAATCATAATTACTTTTCGGTCAAATGTGTTGCCAGGTAAAAATGGTAACGCCATATTTGATCAATGAAATAAACTGATACTGTTGTCGAGTGAAGTGGTTTTTTTTCTTCTTCTCCCTCTCTCGTTTTGTTCGATGCATGCGAAAAACACTGGTAAACATGGTTGTTAAGCAATGGACTTCGCTTTTACATAACAATCGGCGACCTCTTTTCAACAAACAATCGTGTTTCTCACACTCAAATGATCGATTTGAACTATACAAACAATATATCTTGAGGCCTTGTAATCAGCTTAAGTAGTTAACGCATTTATTTGATTGCACATCATTCATATTGAGATATTTTCTTCAAAATCCTCTTCAAATAATTGTTGTGGTCTTGGCCGATTTTTTTTGCTATTCAACTTTCAACAATAATTTTATCTGTCAATTCGTTATATTCATCATTGAATATGTCAATAGAAATATTTAACCCGTTAATCAAATAGAAGATTTTCATCACGGTTCCTTTCCTAATCTTCTTATCTTTTCAATGTGTACGAAAAGTAGATTTTCTTTTTCTTCTTCTTTTATCTCACTTCATTGATAAGTATATCGATATTTTATTAATAATAAATTGATTTTGTAATTTATCAAATCAATGAATAGATCTTAAGTATCCGAATATGCGTACGCTGACGTTCCTTTAATCTTCTATGATAAACGAATAATTGTCAACGTTTCCCTTTTCTTTGATTGATCAAAAACCAATATCATTTTTTCTTGAGGACAAACAAACAGACAGACATAAATCTGTTTGAAGTATTCTACGCAAAGAAAAACAGATCAATCGTCTCAGTTTCCATTGTGTAACATTTGCTAACAGAAAACGAATACGATGACTTTTAATATAAATGAATCCTTCGAAACAATCGATGAAAAAAAGGTCAGAGAAAACTAAAGATAACGATGCTAATGATTTGTGACTATGCCGTAATTGTATTTGAAATCAACACAATGAAAATAAAACGACGAAAACGAGAAGAAGAAGAAGAAGAAGAAGAAGAAAGTGAAGAACATTTCCTTTTGATAGCAAAGACGAGACTGTTCTTCGTCGGAATTTAATTAATAGGAATTGTGCATTCGAATGCGAACAACAACAGAATACCAATGGCACCGTTTGTCTTTCTCTCATTTTCTCTGTCTTTATTATTTTTTCTTGACTATTTAGCTGTTTTGTGTTTTATTGAAACTGAGTGTCGATTTGACAGCACCCTATGAACTATTTCCTGTATAGCAAAGAAAAAAAGAGAACCCAACGAAAGTCCAATTCAAATGATTATTTACCATCGATGATCTCCGATCGAGGAAAAGACCAAGCACATTTTATTGCTAAATGAATATTTTTCTTTTTCTCGGAGAGAACTTGAGTGTTTGATTTTTCTCTATTGATCGGTTCTATATATATATATATCGAGTCCTCTTCTCTCTCTTTCGTTCTTAGAGTTCTTGTTTTGTTGATGTTTTTCTTATAATTGAGAAAGTATGAATATACAAAATGATAATTATAACCATTTCCATATGTAATCGTGACTTGGGCATAAATAAATATTCGTATACATGCGAGAAGACATTACCAATTATTAAAAAAAAACTCGGTTTGTTTCTTGTTGCTTGTCAGAAAAAGAAAACTGAGTCAGAAATAGCAGGTTAAGTCGGATATATAATATATTAGTGGCGTCTTATATGAGAAGAAGAGTGTTTTTCGGAAATTACTCTGCCATATAAAAATTATAGGCGTTAGTAACATCGAACTGAGAAAAAAAACAGAAGAAGAAGAAGAAGAAGAAGAACACGACGACGACGACAATGAAGAAGAAAGAAAGAAGGATAGAATTCCTTTTTTTTTTCATTTTTTCGATAAGATAGAAGTTCTTCTATAGATACATAAAGAATCACTTGACCGTATGATTGAGCACATTGAGCGAAAGATTTGTCTTACAAGGCATGAAAATAGGATCTTGAATGAAGAATCTCCTACGCAAAACAATTATTTAATTTGATCATATTCAAAATAAATTTGAGTCGGATGATAGTTTTTCTTTTCGGTGTATACACTCGGAATAGAATCAGTTTTCCGAAGAAAATTGAATTCGTATTTCTTTTTTGTTTTCTCTATTGATAATACGAATGAGCAATCGATTGTTTAGAGATGTTGTCTTATCTCGATGTGCAACATTTTCAATAAGGTATTGATTATTTGACTTTTTTTTTAAACAGGAAATAATGTTCTGTTTCGTTTTTTTCTTAAAATAAAACATATTTAACAATTGTGTCGATTTTGCTGTTAGTAGTGATGCGTTTGTCATTTTTTTTTGTTCATGACAGCGAAGCAATTTTGCTTGAAAATCGGGGGAGAAAATGACGAAGAAGCCGAAAGAAAAATCAGAAAAATAGAAGAAAGATGAAGAGGAAGAGGAAAAAGAAGAATAGAAAGAAACATTGAGGATGTAAGGAGAAATGCACAAGATTTTTTGAGGATTACGATGATGATGATGAGGATTTGCCATTAACATGCTTCGCAAGTCGTGTATTTCCTCGTCTTACTTTCTAATATGCTCGCTTATCGCCGGAGGCAACCTCAATCTCAATATCTCGTCTTATTTGATGCTATTATTTTTATTTATGTCTCAATGTGATTATTAAGAATGTCACATTCTTGTTAATAACTTTTTTTCTTTTCTTTTTATTCATGAACACATTAATATCGAATAGATAAGTATATACAACTAAATATGAGACAAACAAAACGTTAAACTAATAAACCAAATATTGATATTCTCGTTATAATATTAATCTCTTTTATTTTATGTTTGTTGTCGTTGTTTTTTTGAAGATGAAAAGTAATCAACTCATCGTTGTCATGTTCTATTGCAATTATGTTCTTCTATATTCATCAACAATTCAGATGTTATTAACCATTCACACAAGACTATCGTATTATTCATAAAAAACGACAAGTTTTCCTAATCGAAATCCAACAAGTCAAGAACAAAGGACACAACGAATCCATCGATATTAGAAGTATGCACATAAATATGTAGAGACTTGTCCTTCTTCTGTTCTGTTTTTCGATACATCGTCAATCGCGAATGGTTACGAGAAGCAGTAGTAGTGGCGTATCTTATTCATCTCAGAGATCAGGTAGATGCCGACATCGAAGGAAAAAAGAAAGAAAAGGAAACGATAAAATACACGAGACCAAACTCCGTAATCAACGGATGGATATATTATTTTTTTCTTGTTGACTATTTATTTATTTATTTATTTATTTGTTTAATGCTTGTTTGTGTTATTTAGGATCATGGCAGATTCATCAAATAGAATTGATGAGCATGAGTTGATATCTAATTCATCAGAATTACCAATGTCAATTCGTGTTAAATTTAGTGATGATCATGAAAGTTTATCACGAACTAAAACCGGTTCTGTCACATCCGATGATTCATCAATGACCTCGAGAAAAGGTTTGTTACGAGAATATACAATCTATTTTGAATTTCAAATAAGAACTAAATCGATTTCATCTCGTACGAAATTAGTTTTTGTTGTTGTTTTGCTTTCTAATTGTTCTTTCATCTGTGCTACATTGATAGTTCGAACAATAGAGGGAAAATGTCAGATTCAATTCTATGCTTTTCATCTGTTTCTTTCTCTTTATCGTATGTGCGTATGCGTTTTATAACCCTATATGTTGAAAAAAAAAAGAAGAACAAAAATCTTTGTTCTTCATTTGAATATTTGTAAGCATAGAATAAAGATTAAATGAGTGAGAAATTAATCTCATTGAGAAGAACAGAATAGAAAGAAAGTTCTTACTAATATTATTATCTAGGTTCAGTGTCATCTGGTGAGAGAAGTGGCCGTTTCGTCGTTGTTAAATCATCTGAAGTGCCCGAACTAAATGATAATGGTAAAATGGAAATAAATTCTTGATTGATTATAATTAGAATTGAATTTAGACGAACGAAATAGTCGTAGTTCAACGACTGAAAATGAAAAAATACCATTACAAACAAAACAAGATAAAGATTTCGAAATAAAACTCGATGAAAATATTTATGAAGTACGTATTCGTCTTCGTTCTTTTTCGTTTGATTTTCTTGAATAATAATAATAATAATA
>ERZ778019.1216-NODE-1216-length-37228-cov-12.736987_pt1 | contig 37228 bp, 40 predicted proteins | sample MGYA00375749_ERZ778019 | MGnify/ENA primary metagenome ERZ778019 (study PRJEB29350, sample SAMN05389821) | bioreactor metagenome | isolation source: Ammonium sulfate bioreactor | place: South Africa: University of Cape Town | collected 2014-03-17 ... | reverse complement strand
AAAGTTCATCATTGATATTGATGGTTGGGTATATGCATCTTTTTTTTTCTAGATGAATTTCAGTGAATTATTTAAAGTCACATCTCGACAATGTTTATTTTCTCCTAATGGAGAATATTTAGCATCTGTTAATCAATATCGATTAGTTATACGTTCGGCAACAACATTAGAAATCATCAATCTATTCGCCTGTGTCGATACAATCGAAACAATCGAATGGTCGTATGATTCACGTTTAATTCTCGCAGGATTAATCAAACGAAATGCTGTACAAGTATTTTCATTAGATAATCCCGAATGGAAATGTAAAATCGACGAAGGTTCAGCTGGCCTTTGTAATGTTCATTGGGCACCGGATTCTCGACATATATTAACAACAGCTCAATTCTATCTACGTATAACTGTTTGGTCGTTAACAACAAAAAATGTGTCCTATATAAAATATCCGAAGAAATTAACACCGAATTCGTACGTATTCAGTTTATTAAAACCGTACATGGCATTGGTCGAACGACGAAACGATAGTACAGATCATATATCCATATTTGATTATTCAGCAAATTGGTCGATGATAGGACATTTTCAACCGACGGATTTAGAAGATCTTCAAGGCATTGAATGGTCACCGATTGCCGATGTTTTATGTCTATGGGAGAATTCATTTGAATATAAAATCGTATTTTATACATTGGATGGACAATTGTTGAATGTTTATAAACCGGAAAATGAACGTTTATCGTTGGGTGTACGAAGTGCACGATGGTCACCAACAGGACAAGTGATTGTCGTCGGAGATTACGAAGAATGTTTGACAATATTTAGTTATTTAACATACAAAAAAGTTCAAACATCATTCGAACATCCTCAAAAGCTAACTTCAGGCAAAGGTTATACGATTTTGAAAGAAGAAGAATATTCATCGGATCAACAAGAAATTGTTGATTCAACGTAAGAATTATATTCAAATTCTTTTGGTTTTAAATTTGTTTTCGATTCATTTTAGTCAACGTAAACCATACTCATCTTCAGCTTATTCATCAACGGCTTTGAATCAAATCGATACGAAAGTTTCGATCGAATCGAAATATATTATTTACAATGGAACATTACAAATAGCACCAATTAAACCAGATCTTGATCGTGCCAATCCACGATTAGGTGTTTCATCGATTGAATTTTCCTCGTCAGGTCGATATTTATCAACAATCAATGATACAATGCCAAATCTTTTGTTTATATTCGATTTTAAACCAACATTTCATTTAGCTTTTGTTTTAATACAACTTCATCCGATACGTTCAGTTAAATGGGAACCTAAACGCGATCATTTAGCATTATGTACACATAACAATCGAATCTATATTTGGTCGCCTCAAGGTGCTTCATGTATCAATCTTCCAGATGAATCATCGAAATTAAATATCGATGAAATCAAATGGAATAATCTCGCATCATCGCCAAGTCTTGCTCTGATAGGACAGGAAACGATGTGTGTAGGATTTATGGATCTCAAAAGTGACATATGATCTCTTGCTCAGATATGCAAATCCGTCCGTTTGTTTGCTTTGTTCTCCCGCTCTCTTATCAATCCGTAAATGAAATTCTTATCTGAATGTTGTGTGTCTTCTAGACATTCCGTTTTGTTTTTATACAGTAGAATTGTTTTATATGCACAACCAAATAATAAGCAGATATTTGCACGCTTGGCTTTTTTTTTTAGATATGACTGAACAAAGTGAAAGATATGATAGTGGAGATGATTTAGAATTCGATGAATTTCTCGAAAATATTACCGACAAATATGAATCAATAACTGAGCAAAGTAATTCGAATGAAAAAGAAAGAATCAATAATTGATTTTGTATTGTAGTTGAAGAACGAAAAGAGCGTTCTCGACAACGTTGGAAACAAACAACAAATGAAATCGATGAACAAAAACGTTTACTCAAAGCTCGTTTAGAAAAACGTATTCAACTCGTTTCAGAAAGTTTAAAAAAGCCGACTGTTATCAAAATGAGAGATAAAATCGCATTTACTATCGGCGTAGCAAACACTTGCTTTTCGCCATTAGTCGGTATGAAATTCATATATACATATATTAATTAATCTTTCATTGATGTTTCTATCTAGCTGCTCTTTGGCCACATGTTCTACCATTGGTTTATACAATTCAAGCACTTTGTTTGATTTCTCTTCGATTTTTTATCTACAAACGCAAACATTGGCATTATTTCGGTAAAATCGCGTGTGTATGTTTTGTTTTTCGAAGGTGAAAATATTTTGTTTCGAATTTAGTTTATGATTTATGTTATTACATTAATCTGCTGACATTGACTTATTTGTGGATATTTCCATCATCGAAAATTCTCTTTTCAGTTTGTTATACATTATGTCATGGACCACTGGCATTTGCCGTTATTCTTTGGAGAAATTCGCTTGTATTTCACAGTTCGTTTCAGTTTTCTTAATACGAAAATAAAATCAATGAATTTTCTTTTTATTATTTTTAGGTTTTGATAAAATGACCAGTATTTTTATTCATATGTAAATCAATTCATATTTTTATTTTAACAAAAAATAAATAAATCGAATTTATCTAGGTATCCATTATTGACAATGTTTACTATTCGTTGGTTATTACCTGTTGAAATTCAACAGCAACGTTATCCAGCAATAAAAGAAATCGGTTCGACATTACCAGTTCGAACCAGCATTTTCTATTCAGTTATCTTCTATTTGATCTGGCAAACATTGTATTATATTTTTATTGTTTATGGTCGTCGGGAAAAAATTCAAAGTGGATCAAGAGCCACATCGTATACGTGGTTATTAAGCGATAAAAAAGGTTTTGTTTCACATCTCATTGAAAAACTTGGACTTGGAGGACCTGATGTTGGAATTAGCATATATAAAATATTATTTTTCTTCTTTCTTCAATTTGCTTATATGCTTCTCTCGATTTTACCAGTGTCATTATTATATTATCGATACAAGTAGATCATTTAGAAAACAAAATTATACATTAAATGATTCTTTTTGTCTTAGATATGTCAATATGGGATTTGTTTGCTTCGTTTTTATAGTCAGTATCTTCAATGGTGCTTCATTTTATATCGGTAAAATCAATGATATGACATATGTCGTACATATAACTATTTGAATCTTTTTCTTAGATGTCTTCTCACAACAATATGTAAAAAGTCTTCAAGTTTTACAAAGTTTTGACACTACCACCGATGGAAACAATACATCTGAAAATACAGCTGATAGTGACAGCAAGAAAGAATCTTAACTATTTTTTTATTCGAATATATGTATGTGTGTGTGTGTTAAACGCTGTATTTTTCTGCTTATTTGAAATATATATATATATAATCTTGCATTTTCTTTAGTCCCACAAAAAAGCATGGTATTGTCTTTTGTTTTTCAAAGACGGAATTGAATAAAAACGACAAGAATGCTAGATAAACTCTAAAAATCAAATCTATGTTTGTGTCACATGTTAATGATAAAATTTACCTGTGTGTACGTGACTAGAAAAATGAAGTTTACAATCATTTTTTTTCCATTATCAGTTAAAGAAGAAAACAAAGATCTTACACAACCTGAGAATCATACGTTCCGAACATTACTAATTTATCTTATCACATCTTTGTTTCTCACATGTTTAAAATTTTTTTTTTGTTGTTGTTGTCGTCACCAATGTAGCTGAGATCGAACCAGAGGAAATATCATACGTAGGAATGAATTTGGAATCTTTTACTATACTCAATATTCTTTTAAATAAGTAATTATTGGAATTTAAATATGAGTAGTTAGCTTTGAAACTCTTAGAAATCTTTCATCGTAATTAGTTTTCAAGATGTATATTTATGCTTATCTAGAAGTATTTTCTCTCCTAATGATTGATATCAACAAAAGAGAGAAGGTGTGTAAATGAGATACACACCTACTACAAACTTTGTATGCTTGATTATGTTAGTAAAAAACGTAAGAGTAGTATCAGAAGAATACTACGCTCCCTTTCAATTTTTTGTACCTATTTTTTATCCTGATTTACACATTATCAAGTAGTTCTATTCAGAATATTTTAGAATTTGAGTTGATTTATAAATGGACCAATCTGATTCTCCTAATAAATCTTCGAAACGTTCATTCCGAGCGAATAGTACAACTGTAGAAGATGCAGTTGATTCTATTCGTCTTACTAAACGAACATATCGACATTCGGCTCCAACAATGAATTTCGATGCCGAACAATCGATGTATTCTATAGCTGATATCGACATCGACGCATTAGATGCTGAATTCGAACGTTTATCATTCGATATTAAAGGGCAAATTGCTGCTCTACGTCAAAATCCAAACAATCTAACTCTACGACATACATTGACTTCAACGAAAGCAGCTCTCATGCGTATTAAAACTTGGTCATCATTAGTCCATACTGCAGATGGATTCGATATTGTAAAGAAAAATCTTATGGAACAACATGAACAAGAAGTAAATCAACGAAAATTCGAAGTTGATGAATTATTGAAAATATCGAAAGCACAATCGACTGCTGATGTATGTTTTCTTATGGATTGCACTGGTAGTATGAGAAAATATTTGGATGCAACCAAAACTCAAATACGTCATTTAACACAAGCAATCGTTCAGTTATTTGCGACGAAACCACATCTAGCTTTTATTGGATATCGAGATGTACATGAAAGTCTTGAGAAGCTCGATTTTACTGACAATGAAAATGTCTTTCAAGATTTTCTGAAAGATATTCATGCTGTAGGCGGTGATGATACATGTGAAGATGTCTTCAGTATGTTCTCGAAATGTTCTTTTCAAACAAGATAGTTTATCAATTGTGACCTTTTCTTTTGTTTTCGTTCTTATCTAGGTGGATTAGAAGTAGTTAGTCAACTTTCGTGGACAAGTTCGAATCGTATATTAATACATATTTGTGATGCTCCATGTCACGGACAAGATTATCATGATTTTCAAGGACGAGATAATGATAATTATTTGAAAGGCGATCCAAAAAATCGAGATCTTACTAAATTAATAATAAGTATTAAACGATTGGGTATTACATATTGTAAAATACAATTGAATGAAACAACAAAGAAAATGTTCGATGAATTTTCATTTATTTATGGTTCAATATCTGAAATTCAAGTTGATGATCCTGCATGTTTAATCGAACGTGTCATAGAAAAAACGAGTGCTATCATTCAAAGTCATATTGCATCCACTTTATCTAGTTATCATCATGCTAATAGACTAATGAAATCCTATTCGATATCAACTAGTGAACCCGATTGGAATTCAATCGAAATGTATGATGTTACTGTAACGGAAATAGTTCCACCTGAAACATTCGAAGAAATATTTTATCCATTAACAACCAATGAAACCAAAGGTCGAATGAAAATAGCTGCTAATCCGTTCACTAAAGGCTCACTTCGTTTTGCTTTCTATGGTCAATTTTCGAATGATGATTTAGCATTTGTCGATGCTGTCTATAAAGAACTTGTTTCAATTGATTCCAAAACCGATACATTTCTTATCTATCGTGAACATCTCGAAATGCAAGCTATTGCTCAATTTCTTGCCGAACAATTTAATTTCGAACAGCAACGTCTCTTCAGAAATTTCACGCCTATTGTCTATGCTGATGCAGATATTGTACAACAAATAACAAATCCATCGAAAATCTATCAAGTCGAACGACGTATGCATCAAGAATGGCGTAAATGGAATAATAATAACGGTGGAGTATCATTAAATGAATATTCAACTTTATTACAAGCATTCTCACATTGGACATATCAAGTCACATGCGGCCGTTTGATGGTCGTCGATTTACAAGGTGTCAAAATCGATCGAGCTTATTTATTAACGGATCCGGCTTTGCATTGTGATGATCTATTACGTTTTCGTGAAACACGTACGAATCTTGGCGTTAAAGGCATGCATCAATTTTTTCGAACACATGTTTGTAGTGATGTTTGTACGAAATTAAATCTATCATCATCATCATCAATATTACGACCGGCAGTATTTAACTATTCAGATTCAATTCTATGTCATGCATCAATAAAAACGACGGATAATCTAACAACAGAAACATTCGATGATAAAGAATTCGAGAAAATCGAAAAAGATCAATTAGAGACAATAGAAAATTTTGAAATTTGTTAATTTTGTTTATATATATATACAATAATAAATTTGTTTTCTTTCAAAAAGACATCGAATAGCTTTTATCCTCTTTTTTTGTCGACGAATCATTGGTTTATAACATATCATATAGTATGCGTCAGAAAAGTAAAACAAACTTTAACTTTTCTAGATTTATACTGACATTCGATAATGTCTCTATTTTTGAATAAAACAAATCTAAGATTGATTGCTTCGAACTTTTTAATTTACAAACGATCTTATTCAACAATTAAATACGAAACTCATAAACGATTAGCTTATATAACTCTCAATCGACCTGAAGTATTAAATTCGATCAATGATGTTATGCCAAAAGAATTAGTCGATTGTGTCGACGAAGCCAATAATGATCCGTCGGTTCATGTAATCATATTAACTGGTGCTGGTAAAGCATTTTGTACAGGATATGATCTATCGTTTTATGCACAACATAAAAATCAACATGCTGTACAAGATATGCCTTGGGATCCAATGAAAGATTATACACATATGGCAAAAAATACGGCATTTTTTATGTCACTTTTTCGTTCGCCTAAACCAACAATTTGTAAAGTCAATGGTGATGCTTTAGCTGGCGGTAGTGATATTGCTTTATGTTGTGATATGATTATCATGGCTAATCAGGCACATATTGGCTATATGCCAGCACGAGTTTGGGGTTGTCCAACAACAGCTATGTGGATCTACAGGTAAATCAAAATACGTATGTGCCTTGAATTGAAGAGATTAGAGACTTTTCTAGATTGGGTGTTGAAAAAGCGAAACGAATGTTATTAACCGGTGATAAAATAACTGGAATTGAAGCTGAAAAACTTGGTCTAGTTTTAAAATCTGTTTCACAAGAACAATTAGATGATGAAGTAGATAAATTAGCTCAACGAATGGCAACTGTACCGATTAATCAACTTGTCATGCATAAATTAATGATTAATCAAACATTAGAAAATATGGGCTTGAGAACAACTCAAATGTTTGCAACACTCTTCGATGGTATTGCTCGACATTCACCTGAAGGTATTGCGTTTAAACGTCGATCGGAAAATATCGGATGGAAAATAGCTGTTAAAGAACGAGATTCAGGAACATACGATTGGACAACTGATGTCTCATTAGAAAATATCAATACAAAAACATAATTTATTTATTTTTCTCATATAAAAACAAATACTATTCATTTTCATAGACGTCTACAATTAAATATGAAAAGTGTAAAAATGAGAAAAATCGTAGTCCAAGTAAAAGTCACGGCAAACGCTTGTTTTGTGACTTCATGTTCGAAACTCCAGCCTTCATTTTTAAAATAAAAAAAAAACATCTTATTCAATATGAACTCTATTTTCTCTATCGAATTACCTTTAAGTAAAATACCACGCATGGCATCAATAGCTTTCGTCATTGGTAACCATGTTGTTACCGATCGCATCCACAGTGGTTGACCTTCCAATGGCCATACGATGCCTAGCAGTAACAAAAAATATCTAGTGAAAATTTTCGTTTTTCGAAAGATGAATTCGTACCACTGAGAAGTAGAACCGGATAGAATGTTGCCATTGTGACTTGATGAGCATTGATTTCAGTTGTAAATACTGTTGATATAACCAAACCTTGAGTAGGAAAGACATATTCAACATCGAAATAATCAAATTCAGAAACTTTTTCTTACCAAAAGTCATACCGCAAAAACCTTGTATTATGCAAAGTAGTGTTGCGCATAATAAACTACCTTTTAACGGAATCTAAATAAAATATAAAACCTAGAAATCGTTTTTGTCAATAGAATATGTATTTTCTAACCGCAAAAATATATAATGAAGTAAACAAAACGATTACTATTTGAACAAGAAGAATCACCGAATGAATTAATAATTGACTTAAAATAATTTCATTTGATTGAACTCCTGCATAGAAAATTAGTTTTGTATGATGAAAGACAATTTATCAATAATTAAAAATACCTGTAATCCATACACGTTCCTGTGTTCCATCAGTTTGTTCAATCACAAGTGAAAGTGCAGTCAACGCAACATTTAGAAAAAATATTACTCTAAAAATAATCGTGTCACTCTCAATCAAATTCGGCTATCATCTTACGAAAGCATTATGCCAGGTATCATAAAATGTGTAAAATTAAATTTGACTTTGTCGAAATCACCCGATAAATGTCCAATCTGAATTGAAAATCTTTGTCATTTCATTTGAATTTATGAGAGGAAACGAAATAATTACTTGGAATAAAGTTTGATTTGTTGACGTCGATGAAAAAAGTCCGAGATTGAAATCAGTATCAATATGTCGAAAGATTCGTGCAATTTCTTCGACTATTGCGTAGACCATTTGTCGATCTATATTTTAATCGAATGAAATTCAATTAATTTCTATTTCAAACGTTTTTTTTTTAAATTTTTTGTGTCTACTTGTTTCATCAAAATATAAAGTTAATTGAGAATCATTGAATTTACTCACATCAGAAAACGAACTAAATATTCCAACAAATCAATTTCTATACAAACAAACAATCAGTAGAGTTTCTTTTCCATACCAAGTATCTAATTTGTTCACAAGTTCTCGAGTAAAATTCGTTCCAATATCAATAATTCCAAAAATATGACCTAAACGAAACTGTTGTTGAGCTTGTCTAACTGACTTGAATTCAATCTATACATCAATAAACTCGAATCAATTTTTCTTTTCGTTTATTAATTACTAAATGAATAATATTTCTATCAATTTTATCTAAGATAATTCCACTGAATCCAGTTGATCGTACAGTTTCTCGAGAAACAAAACCAGTCGGTACGTGAGTTAGTTGCCGTCCGACACATAGACAAAACAATGCGATTTGTAAAATTGGAACAAGAAGATGAATAAAAAGCATACTGAAAATCAATGAAATATATTCGAAAAGAGAAATTTCCGTTTAAACATACAAGGGATTTCGTTGAAATTTAAGAATATCTTTGATTAGAAGTGCGTAAAACGAACGACCTAACGAAGGACGTGTACAAGAACGAAAGACTTTGCCGCATGGTTTGTTGACTAGTTAATGAAGATGTAAATTCAATGAATAGAGTTGTATTTAGAAAAAAAAACTTACAACGACATGAAGAGATCATTGATCGACCTGCTTGACAGATCTGATTAAAAGAAAAGGAATTTGAATTTGATGATTGACTAAGAAAATAGAATACTTTATTGGCAATAGTTAGAGATTTATTGTGATGAATTTTTTCTTCTTCTCGATGTTGCAATTCTAATCGATGATGTCCTTCACATAAATGAAGAAAAACTCCTTCTAAACTCTAGAATAAGATCGTTTTTCTTTGTCTATGAATTGAATCTTATTCATATAAACTGTTTAACCTGTTGTTCATGTTTCAATAATAATTCTTGAGGTCGACCAGTTTCTAACAATTGTCCATGTCTCATAAAAGATATCTAACAAAATCATGGAATGTATTATGAGAACGATAAGGTATATTTTGTTGTTACTATATTAGCTTGTCGAGCTTCTTCTATGTAATGTGTTGTTAGTATAGCAGTTGTATTACTATGAGTTGTGATTTCAATTAAATGTTCCCAAATTCTGTAAAAAAGAAACAGAAAATTTCGTTTTGATTTACAATTGCTCGATTACCTTTGTCTAAGTAATGGATCTACACCGACTGTTGGTTCATCTAAATTCGATTTCGATTAAATAGACGAAGAGAAATCATGAATTTAACGAACCTAAAATAAGTAATTTTGGTTGATGTAAAAGAGCGATAGCAAACGAAACTCGTCGTTGTTGTCCACCACTTAATTTATGAATTTTCTTCTGTCTATTCGTTAATTCAAGTAGATTAATTAAAAATTGACAACGTTGTTCGATGTTTTCACTTGACATATTTGCTAAACGTCCATAGAAAAATATCTCTTCGTCCATTGTATTCGTTGAATGTAAAGCTATTTCTTGTGGCATAAATCCAACTAATCGTCCGAATGCATGAGGATGTTTACCAAGAACTGAAATATTTCCACATTTCCCATCATGATTAGCAACTGGATGTAAACGACCAACTATCGTTCGAATTAGACTCGTTTTTCCACATCCACTTGGACCAAGTAAAGCAAAACTAAATTCATCGAATAAAATGAAATAATTGAATTTATCTATGTGAAAGATTTTCTTACATGCCACCTTGTTCAATCGAAAGATTTATTGATTTTAAAACATCTCTCCTACCCAAATGAACGGTAACATCGGTTAGTTGAACAGCATACGGTTTCGAAAGTTGTTGAAGTTGATCATTAGTATTTTCTGTCATATTAGATTTTCATGTGCTGTTGAATCACAGTGAAAAGGTAAAGGGAGAGAGCACACTAAGGGTGTTTTATTATCATATAGGTAAACATCTTAAATAAAGAAAGGATGAAAAGAAAATAAGATAATAAACATAACTATTTGTCTAATCATTTTTATTTTCTTTTGTTACTGTCACTCGAATCAAAATTAGATAATTTGAATAAAAGAAAATCGTCTTTTTTTTCGAATTTATCTCGTTATGTTTGTTTTATTTTGCTTGTAAATATCCAATATACATAGACTTCAATAGAAAGGAAGAGAAAAAAAACGATTGATTAAAGATCTTCATCACTGAAGTGTTCTCCTACGACGTCATCACACTGAAATAAGATACGTACGATTAGATTAGAAAACAATGTGAGATAATAAAAGTAAAGTTATTTACCATAGGATCTAGATCACCCATTGTTCCTGGATCGAATCTTGCACCGTCTAAACTCGAATCATCATTCATTTCACGTTCGGAATGACAGGCTCTAGATATACAAAACAAATTAATAATACAAAACAAAGAACGATTTACTTACGGATAATTTCGAGCAACTTGCTGAAGAAATTCTTCGTTACTACCAGATTTAACTAGATTTTCGATTAATAATTGTCGTACACGTGGATCATTATTGACTTGAATATGTTCTTTCAATCTTAAGAAAATAATTCATGATGAAAATGATTTCTTTTTGTTTTTAATTGACTTACAAATCAACACTTTTACTCTGCTGTTTTAATTGTCCGTAAACATCAACAAGTGCAATGACAGCATCAGTAAATTTTGGATTTAATTTTAAGGCTTCTTCTAAATACATTCTTGCCTTGTCTAATGAAGAGATTTCTTTGGCAAGAACTTGTCCACAAAGAGTAAATGCTCGAACATTGCCTTTTAAATGTGTACGAGCAGCATTTGTAATAAATATATCTGAATTCAATGAATACAATCGATATTTCTTTTAAAATTCACTTACTAGCTTCATTCAATCGATTCGTAGCTAGAAAACCGTCGACAACACCTTTGTATCCTTCGAAATAGAACGGTGCTAAACGTACAGCTTCTTTATAATGAACCAATGAGTCCGAGTAACGTTTGAGTTTAGCAAGAGCAAGACCTTTGAGTAGAAGAGCTTGAATTTTCGTGCCATCAAGAGCGTATGCTTTTTGAGCAAGATAAACAGTTCGAGATGGTTTATGATTTTTTTTCAAACAATAATATCCAATAGCAATCCATGTTTCTGGATGATTATCACCGAGTGACATTAAATGATTGACTAATCTAATTGAAAATTCAATTCGATTTTCATTTACAAAAAGCTATCTATCTATCTATCTACTTGTCTAAAGTATTATCTTTGCATTCTGTAAATGCAAGAAATGCTAAAATATCCATATGTTTCAGCAGTAAAGGATCGATTTGTTGTGCTCGTTGAAAACTATGTAATGCTTGTGCATAATTTCCATTTAAATATTGATTATAACCAAGTTGAGAAAGAACAAATGTCGATTGTGGTAAATATTGTGCGTCGATTTGTTCATAGAAACGTATAGCTTCGGCAAATTTTCGATTTGTTGTACAAGAATCCGCTTGAAGTAACAAATGAAACCATGAATGTTTGACTAATGGTGATGTATTCAATGGTAAAGGTTGTTGAGCTTGATTTTCATGATGAATTGATGCAGCTGATGGTTGCGTAGGAAGAAGATCATTGAGTTTAACTCCAAGTGCAAGTAGAGCTGTGTAAGCCGACAGAGTATTTGGATTCTGTTTTAAACATTCTCGATAGGCACTCGTTGATTCTTGTGTTGAACCACCGACTTTCTGATAACATTGGCCTAAGGCGAAATGGATTTTTGCTGTACGTTGATGAAATGGAATTGATTCGAGCTAGAAAACAATCAATTTTCGATTCGAAATTTTTTTATCTATTCATCGATAACGTACGATAGTTAATGCGTCTTTCAGACGATTTAATTTAATTAAACATAAATGTTGTCGATATTTACTTTCGATTATCCAATCTGGTTCAGTCTAAATAGTTTTTTTTCTGGATGAAGAATTTCTGTTGTTTTCTTTTTTTCAAATTTCGAATATCTACTGAATTGGTTTCAATTTTGCCTAATTGTTTATATGAATGTAATAATTTCTTCAAATACGATTCAGCTAACTGATATTCATGTAAAAACCACGATGAATCAGCTAGACAACGATAAACAATTAAACGTTGTTCATTGTTCAAATAACTTTTTCCACATTCATCAAGTGTCAAAATAAATTCAGCCTAGAGATAAACATAATAAATAAATGCAAAGATGTTGTTGTTATTTTCGTTTTTCGTCCAATAAAATTACCAATGTTTTACAATCATCATATAATTCCGCATTTCGAAGTGTTTCAAGTTGTTCAATTGAACTCATAATAATATGTTTGATTATTTCTGAAAATGATTAATTTAAGATGTGTCTTATCAATATATACATATGTTTTTTTTTCTAATCTTTCTTATTTGACTTATCATTTATATGTAGAATTTAAATTTTAATAACAAACAGGATATCACTGTAAAACAATAACAAAAGAAAAGAGAGAGAATTTATATGACTGGATTGTATGAAGAAAAGTGTTTTAAAAAAACTTGAAGATATTCAATGAGAAAACGAAAAGATTTTTCACTAATTTGTATGGAAATTTGTTGAACAATGAGAATCCATTGATAGAGTACATGAGGAGGAAATGTATGCGTTAGAAAATAGCCAAGCACAAGGCCAAGAAAGAAAATAAAAATACTGGACAAGATTTTTGATGACGACGACGATGATTGTTCGTTTGATTTCGATTGAATTTTTTGTGGAGAAGATTCATTTGTTGAGAGATGATTTGTAGTTGCAAGTAATGATGATGATGAAGATAACAAAAATGGATTTGTTGGAGATGTTAGACTGTTTATTGAACGATTATCGTTTGGTTTGTCTTCATCTAATGTACAACTTTGAAACCAATCTGCTAATTTATTAACACGATCTGTTGGTGATGTTGGTTGTTCACATTGAAACAATCTTGTTTTAGTATCTGACAATGAAGTTTTTCGATAAAATAAATTATTATTATTATTTGATATTAAATTCCAACGATTAGTCAAATCGAAATCTGTTATTTCATTATCTAATCCAAAAGTCCAATTCGATTTAAAAGGCATCTAAAATACAAACAATTGAATTGAGCATTTATTAGATATGAAAAATTCGTTGATATATTTTAATTAATTCTTGTTTAGCTTCGATATTTTCATTCAAAGTTGACAAATCAAAATACGCTGGTGCAATTGTTAATAACCATTCGGGTTCGATACTTGTCACTGTACGAATATAATTCTTTGTGGTTAAAACAAATTCATTGTACAGCACCCATTGAGGTTTACGATCAAGCACAGTTGATGGATGAATTTGTACAAATTGAGCATCTTTTATTGTTGAATAAATACCGGTTTTTTCTAAATGTGCAACTTGCATAAAATAGCCGCTAACCAAGGCTTTCCGAATATTATTATAATATTCCGGCGAATTGAAATCAACGGATGATGATATTAAACCAAATCTAAATTCAAATAAATAAATAAATTCATTCATTCATCGGTTCTTATTTTGTTGATCTACCGTTCAAGAATTTTTTCAAGTTGTAAACGAACATTATGTGCAGATTGTAATGAACGAAAATTAAGAAAATTTTCATAACACCATTGACTATCTTGATAATTGTGTATGAATGCATTGTAAATATTTAACATCGTTAAATGATCGCCATCGACATGCGCAAAACGTAATTTAGCTTCATCGGCTTGTCGACGTGCATCATTCGGTCGAATAAAACAAACTGGTACAGAAAGCATAGCTGTTAAGGAAAGAATTTCATTCGAACATGAATAATCATTTGATGCAATTAAAACTTTAGCTAATTGAGGATCAAGTGGCAGTTCAGCCATCATCGAACCTAATTCAGTTAAATCACCTTCATCATCAATAGCACTGAGATAGTTCAATAATTCCAAAGCACGCATCAGCGTTTCGGGCGCAGGTGGGTCCATAAAATCGAAATGAACGAGATCATCAATGCGTAATTTTTTTAATTGCAAAACAATACTGGCTAAATTCGATCGAAGAATTTCGGGATATGTATTTTCTTGCATATCGTTCTCATACGCTTCTTCTAATGAAAATTTTGGAAATAAATTTTAAAAAAAAATGATTTTTTTTTGTTATATTACTCGTATAAAGACGAAAGCATTTGCCAGAACGTGTACGTCCAGCTCGGCCTGCACGTTGTTGTGCACTAGCTTTCGATATCGGTGTAACAAGTAGAGATTCAACACGTGTACGTGGATTGTAGACTTTTTGTTTCGAAAAACCAGGATCGATAACAAAGACAACACCATCGATTGTCAATGATGTTTCAGCAATATTCGTTGATACAATCACTTTTCGATTGATACCTCGAGTTGATTTGTTTGATGAAGACGATGTTTCGAAGATACGTTGTTGTGACATTGGCGATAATGTTGAATAGAGTGGTATACATTTCAGTTCGCCAACATTCGGTTTTAGGCATTGAGTTTCCTGTTGTAAACGTTTGCAAGTATCTTCAATTTCTTCTTGGCCCGTTAGAAAAAGAAGAATATCACCTTCTTCTCGTTCGTTGATATGGATTTGTAATGTTGCACGAATCGATGCTTCGAGATAGTTCTTCTCGGGTTGAACTATATGAAAAAGTTCGACAGAATAAGCTCGACCTGGAATTGTTATTAATGGTGCATTATCGAAATAATTTCGAAATTTATCTGCATCCAATGTTGCCGACATGACTAAACATTAAATCATTACATCAATAAAAACAAAAATTCAAAATATCCTCATTTACTAATAATTTTCAAATCTTCACGTTGTCTTCCAATATCTTTCAGTAGACCCATGAGAATATCTGTTGCTAATGTTCGTTCATGTGCTTCATCTAATATAACACAAGTATAAGCTCGAAGTAATGGATCTGACATAGCTTCACGTAATAACATGCCATCAGTAACGTATTTTAAAATAGTCTTCTCCGATGAACAACATTCAAAACGAATTGAAAAGCCAACTTCATATCCTAACAAAACGTCCATTTCATTGGCTACTCGTTGTGCAACGGACATTGCAGCAACACGGCGTGGTTGTGTACATGCAATACCAGGACGTGTTTTCCCGTTGATTATTGGCAATGAAAGTGTATAATCGACACACCATTGTGGAATTTGTGTTGTTTTACCTGAGCCTGTTTCTCCAACGAGAATAGTAACTTGATTTTTTCGTAGTGAAGCCATGAATACATTTCGATATTGCCAAACAGGTAATTGTTCACGTTTTCGAAGTAGTTCATGATATTGATATGAATAAGGTCTTCGTGTGAATCGATTGATTGTTGAATCTGATTCTTCTAACATTGACAAGCTATTCACATGACTTTACTGAATAAAATCACACAAAGAGAAAACGGATAATACCCATGAACGAATCACACGCACATGCACATGCGTGCAAATGATCATTAACTTTTGAAAAATAATTGAAAATTGATTAAACTCGTCGATGATTTTCAATTATACATATAACTTCGTGTTTACCAATAGTATTTTTTCTTACGAGATGTCATCGGTTGTTTGTCGAAATAGAGAGAAAAAGAAACAAAAAAAAAACGGGATGGGAAGACCGTTAACGATCGTTCTCATTTAATAAGATCATGTCTGATAACATACGTTGGAAGATTTTAAATTCGATTGAACAAATGTGTGCATCGATTATTGAACAAATGTATCAATATCCAATATCATCTTTGACATTAACCATTAATAATCAAAACTACGATTGGAAAATAGATAATCATCAAGATTTTACTCGATATATTTATGTTTTAGCAACTATTCATCGACTTGTTCGTACGCAAACTCGAATGAATATGAGAGAATTATTCTATTCTCAAGTGAATCTTTTTCGTCATCAACGTATCAGTGATTATATTGTCGAACAAATTGCTCGACATTTATCTGTCGATCGACGACAATTAGGATTTGTTGCGACAGCAAAAGGATTTTGTGCTGGTTTGAAAATTCTTTCTTCTTCTTTTTCTTCGCAACAAACGATCGATTTGATCTAGGTGCTGTTCAATATCGAAATCTTCGTAGTGGTGAGATAATCGATTGTAATCAATCGTTAAATGGTCAATTGATTATCGATGATGATATCGAAATCATTGAACAAGAAAATCCAATTACATTTATACTTATTGTTGAAAAAGACACTGTTTTTCAGGTAATATTAAACTAGAGAAAAAAAACAAAACAAAATCGTTTTATTTTTTGTCTAGCATTTACTTAACGATGGTTTTTTAACTCGATATGCTGGCGCCTGTTTACTAACTGGTCGTGGTCAACCAGATCATGCAACACGTTCATTTGTTGTTCAACTCTCTCAAATCTATGTGAATACGCCTATTTATATTTTAACTGATTGTGATATATTCGGTGTTTTAATTGCTTGTACTTATCGATTAACATTCAATGAAAATCAACGTCATCGTATTCGATGGTTAGGTCTATGGCCCGAAGAAATGATTTCATTTAATAATATCTCTCAAACATTACCGATTCATGACGAACGTGAACGTCGAATGATAACAAAATTTCTTCAACGTACCGATGTTAACGAACAATGGCATCGACAAGTAGCGTTTTTCGAACAATATCAACGTAAAATGGAAATCGAAGCTATTTATGAAAATGGCAGCAAAAGTTTGATCCAGGATTATTTACATGAAAAGCTCATAGGACATCGTTGGTTATAATTTTCTTCGTGTTTTTTTGTACTAGACTAGACTAGATGTGTTTTCTTTTTTCTTGTTTTCTTCATTAGCACAAATTCGATCGTATTGAGATCATTGTTAATGAAGATTATTCTATACAGGTTGTTTTCTCGTTTTTTTTTGTGCGTACTAGTGAATTACGTTGTATTCCTAGTTTTGCTTGAATAAAAATTCTTGATATTAGATTGATTAGATAAGACGAGTTTATTTTTGTATAAAGAATAGAGACAAAAGAGAAGAAGTGAAGAAAAAGATTTCTTAACGGTTTGGATCTATTATAAAAGTTAATCCGACGCCGCCGACGTTGAGATCTAGAAAAAAGAAAAAATAATAAGAAATCGTTGGTTAGTGACATCTGCGTTTCGATTGTGAAATAAATCGATATCTAAACAGATATCTAAATCAGTTCAAGAAAAATCTCTTTTGATAAATTAAAAACTGACGAAAATTCTATTTGATTAGTCTTATTAATAAAAGTCAATTGAAATATCTTTCGCTAGAATCTATTGCGAATGAAATTCCATGGATAGTAGTGACGTCCAATATGTGTGACATTTATGTTTTTTTCTTCTTTTCCAGTAACTCTATTATTTTCTGATTGTTTGATGTTAGTGTCGGTTTGCAATTCTCATATTCTTTTACCTTTCGTAGCATGCGAAGTAAGCGTTCAAGTCGAGTAGTTCGTTTCTAAACATAGAAAAGAAGAAAAAAAAATTTTGTCAGAACGTAGTTTTAGTTTTTTTTTCAAATAATATACTCGAACGGCAACACCACTATTGAGACATGGAGAAAAATTTGGAAACGCTGAACAAAGAGTTATTTTAAATGTTTGACAGCTATAATCAGTTGTCGGACGTTTCGAACAATCGTCGTATCGAATTTTAATAGCAGTGAGCAGATCTTTACATTTTTGTTCCGATTGATGAACTACACAGTAATCACCACGAGCTTTTAGTTCATTTGGATTCGATGGAATCTTTTCATGACAATGAGACAGTAACCAGGCGACAAAAAAAAACAAACTCGCAGAATTTACCTGATTCCAATTAGCTTCAGTTATTGGTATTATTGGTTGTCTTGTTGTCTATAAGATAAAGAAGAGTTTTTAAGAATTTCAACAAGTTAATTATGCGCGTCAAACCTGTACAACAGATGCTCCACAATAGAGTTCTCGTGGCCATATATAACAGTATTTTGATTTAACATCTTGACAAGCAGATACTGGTGTTGCCATACCCGCACATTTTCGAAGTAGATCTTCCATTTGTAGTTTAACACTTGTACATTCACTAGCCGATGGATTTTGAGCACATCTTTCTCGCATAACTGTTAAACTATCTTCCTAAATAGATTCGATTTATAATTCTATTTTTTTTAAAGTAAAACGAAAAAATTTACTCGTCTTTGAATTTCTCGTCCATTTATTTGACTAACAACGACGAGAAAAATCAATAGTAAACTTGTCGCAAACATCGTTTGATTATTATTACTATCGACTGATATTTATTCGTTTTTTTTACGAATGTATAAATGAAGCACTGATTATATACGGACTATTTCTCTCTCTCTCTCTTTCGTTCTTTCGTATTTATCCTTCAATTCACAAGAAACAAATCGGTTTCTGCACACATCATTTTCAGAATGTAGGCGTTATGACGTTATTCGTACGCTCTCTCTCTTGAGTTTATGTCAATAAACCATACGATTAAATCATCTCATCTTTAGATATGAGCTAAAACGCAAATTCCTTCGAAAAGAAGAATATAAATAGCAACTAAACAGCAATCATGTTTTGGGAATGTCATATTGTAGCATCATCTGTCGACAAACTACTCGATCAACCTGTCGATACAGTTAAATTACAAGATTTTCTCGATGAAAGCGATCTTATTCAAGAATGTTTAACACAAAATAAACGTTTACTTGATTATCTTATTCAACCAAATATTATGACTGAATTAATCGAATGTATTATTAAAACTCCGATTGATGATAATTTTCGTAATGCTTGTGTTGTTAGTGAATTATTATCAGGTGATTTTCAACGTATACAAGAGAAATTAATTGAACGAGAAAATTTCATTCATCTCTATTCATTTGTATTAACTGACGAACTGAATTTAAATCCAATACTCACTTCGTATTTCTCTCGCATATTAACAACATTAATCATTCGAAAACCGAATGAATTATTAAATTCTTTAAAATCATGTTCAACATTTAAAACTGATCTTCTCAAACATCTTTATTCAACATCAATTGCCGATATTATCTATCGTTTAATATCGGATTCAGCTGATCAACGTTCGGAAATTATTAAATGGTACGAAGAAATCAATCTAATCGATGGACTTATCGATGCATTCATTGAAGCAAAATCGATCTATGTTCAAATGAATATTGTCAATCTATTAACTGAATTGATACGTTTAGCTTTTGATCAACATAATACATTCGATAATGATCTTCAAGAGAATACGAATTCAAATTCAAATTCATCGAATCCATTTTCATCAAATAGTAATCACGAAAATGACGATCTCGAAAAGAATTTTACGACATTAACACTTGCTCAACATATTCTATCGAAATCGAATTTAGAGAAATTCTTCGATGCACTTTGTCAACAGACAATACTTGTTGCTCATGGATGTGATTTTCTTAATAATCTTCTCGATCTATTCCATCGACATTTACCTGCGCCATTAAATATTTCATTATCCCACTCAAATTCCGATGAAAATCAAGGAATGCAAGTCAACGATGACGATGAACCCGAATCAACAATGAAATCAAATGAAATCAATGCAGATCATCTAGCCAATATTTCTAATTACGCTAAAGATCCGTTCATTGCAATCTATAAAATTTTTCTCCAAGTTATTCCACATCGATTACCGGCACTAATCAGTTTACTTTCGAATCCTTCGCCACCATTAATACCATCATCGCCATCGCATGACAATTCACAAGCAATTAAATACCAATTTATTAGCGAACCATTAGGTTTGCCTCTTTTGTTTTCTTTGTTTTGAAAATCTTACTGTTTTGTTTTTTTTTCTTTCAAAGGTATTATGCGTTTAAATTTAATCAAATTTTTCTCAAAATTAATTCATACAATTTCAAATGATTTCACCGGTGATTTTATCTATGAAATCTTGGAATCTAATCATTTATTAAATATTTTGATCGATCTTTTTTCTAATCATATCTATAATAATTTTCTTCATACACAAGTCTATCATATAATTCGTCATCTATTTTTTATCAATGTTTTGGCTGTTAAACAAGCAAATGATATTTGGACACGTCTACCACTTAACAATCAAAGTCAATCAGCAGATTTAAGTACTCTAACAATTACAAATCGTTGTTCATATAAACTTTTTGAATCACTTTTAAATTCAACTCAAGTCAATCTAATCGAACGTTTACTCGACCAATATGAACTTAATTTAGTATCGAATAAAACAAGTTCAGCATCCGATGATGCACTATCATCATCGTTAATTCAAACACGTTTTTCATCGCCAAATTCCGGTCATATTGTTCAGATACTTCGTTGTTTACGTGAACATGCAATTTTATTCAATAATTATACGATATTTATTCAAACGAATGAACAAGACGAGACGAACAGTTTTGCATTACGTTGGCAAACAACAATTGATCATTTAAATGAAGATGAAACAAAATGGTCATCGATGCATCATAATGAACGAGATCATCTCAATAGTTTTCATATTAGTGCAGCTGCTGCGAATATCATGGCACAAATCAGCAGTGTTCTACACTCGAATGATAGTAGCGAAGCTAGTCACCGACGGCAAACATTCCATATGAGATCATTTGGTAGTAGTGGCGTACCTTATGTCGATGAAGATGATGTATGTTGTGATTTAGTTTTTTTGTTTGTTTGAAATGAAAAATATTGACTTTGAAATATGTAGGATGACGTTGATCGATTCAATATCGATGATGAATTAATGAATCATGAACGAATTGCAAATGAACAACATGATAACGATACAAAACAAGTATGTCTAAGAATAATTTGATTTCGAATGATTGCCATCAATGATTTGTTGGATATTGAAGGATTCTTTCGAAAGTCAATTTCCGCCTGTATTTGATGAGCAAACATTTTGGCCACAACGGGATGGTAATTCTCATATGGCAACAAACAACAATAATAATCATGCCGATAATTATGACAAACCTAAACGAACGTCGGCATCAACATCAGAAAGTCATTTCGAACAGCTCTGTTCTTTACGAGCCAATGAACATGATAATGATCGTGTTAACAATCTATTTTCATCGACATCATCGAATAATCGTGATGAATTAGACGATGGACCAGATGAATTTTGAAAACAAAAACAAAACATATTTTTCTTTGTATAACACAAGCTATATTTAATTGTATTTGCGCAATTTTGTTTGTTTTTGTCGACCGTCCCTGAAGATCTACAAAACTTTGTATTATTCTTTCAAATCATCTCTCTTTTTCTCGTGCATTCTCTCTCTGTTTTGGCTCTAAATATCTGTCTTTATTTTGATATATTATTAAATTGAGAATATCTTCTATTATTCCCAGTAGTACGTGTCTTTATATTATGATTATGACTTTTTTTGTGTCAAAGATGTACAGTGTGGCCCATAAATAACATGGCGATAAAAAATTCGAATATCATTCTCTCTCTCTCTCTCTCTCATGTTTCTTGATTCAACAAATTTTATTATTATTGAAAGAAGAAGTCTACTAAACAACAAATAATTATTTTAATACTTAGAGATCGAATGGTTGGCTGATATTATTAAAAATACTTTGTAAATAATCATCAGTGATATTTGCAACACGTTCATCAATCCATGCTTCATTGATATGTAAAAGTGATGGATCGACATTCCATTTATCTCCAGTCGCAGGTTCTTGTGATGATTGTGGTGTATAGCTAATAGTTGAATTACTTTGAAATGCCCAACGTGTAGCACCGATCGATCCGATTAATATAGAATTAATAGCACTTGCATCAATTGCTGCGCCATTAACACCATTGGGAGTAACGTATCCTATGTCGTATCCATCAGCACCTGGAAGAATTGGATATCGTACATTCGTCATATTACTACCAATGATCAATGAATTGACAAAATGATAGCCTTTCGTAGCGCCAACTTGTGCAGCTGAATTTGTACTTCCAAAGAAAACAGAATTTTTCACTGTAAAATTTGTATAATCGCTGTATCCCGATATTTGAAGTGTATCCGTATGTGCTTTTGAACCTTTCTCACGAAATGATGGTGCAAAATAACAACCAATGAAACTAACATTCGTTGCTGGAGAATTTTTTGTCACTCGAAAATCTGCTGTATCAGCATCATTGTCAACATCATGTTTGACATAACTCGTTGGAATGACAATATTCACAAATTCGATATCCCATGTTGGTAGGTTATCAATTGATTGTCCACAAACATATGTCAATGGTGCCATATTAAAAACAGCCGATTCAGTACAATCTTGACAAAGAAATCCTTGTCGATGTCCAGATCCATCATTGGTTGTAAAATTAAAACCGCCAAAAGCAACACCATAAACCGATTGAATTTTAACATTGTTGCTAAATGTGCATGAGCCCCATTTGCCAAGTGGCGTAATAAGAATACGACGTGAACGACCTTTTTTACCGATATTTTGTAACCATGGTGGTGATGTTGAACCAGCACCCGAACCATTGACATTTCCTGGCTCGAGAAAGACGGCAACACCTTCTTCAATTTGTTGATCAGTAAAACTATTTACTGCATTTGCAATAGCTTGAGCATCGAATGGTACCACTTTTTTATGATCTGCATCGAATTGACGTGCTTCAACGATCGATGGTGTTCGTGAAGGATAATAATTCACACTTGGTCCATACGGATATTCAATAGCGACTATTGAAAAAACTAAATATGTACTTGCTAAGATAAAAAGTAATGCCTTCTCCATCATTTTTGACTTTTTTGTAATAAAAATAGATTCAGTCGTAAATACCTTTTATATGTGCGTGAAAGAAAACATATCCAGAAGGTTTCATTCTCAACGAATAAAATAGGTTTCGGTTGGTACTAGTGGCCGTACATTGTTTTTTTAGTACAAAGAACTTGAATGTCATGTTTTTTCTTTCGTTTGACTTTCCAACTGACAGATGTACAGATTCACATTTAGATATTTGATACCAATACAAATCCATGATATATCCTACGCATTTAATTTTTTACTGCTTGATCAAAACATATTTTATTTATTTTTTTCAAAACAAACAAATAACAAAAAAACAGTTATTTTATTTTATTTTTTCACATTTTTCTTTTTAGATGGTGTTGTTGTTGTTGTTGTTGCTTTTGCATTAATCTTTTTTGCTGCTGTTGGTTTTTTTTCAGTTTTCTTTTCTTCAACTGGAGATTTTTCTTGTTTCGTTTGTTTAACTGCTTTCAATGGAATAAAATCAGTTAGATCATATTTAATTCCTGCAGCAGCTAATTTCTCTTGTTGTTTTGCTAATTTTTTCGAGCGTCGTTTTGCAGTTTTTTCGATTTGCTCGGCGGATTTTGGTCGATTGTAACGAGCTCGTTTTTGTGTTGGTGTTTTAACAGTAAATATTCGTTTCCAATTTTGGAATAATTTATCCGTATCAATTTTACTTCGATCCATAACACGAGATTTAATCAATGAACGAAACATTAAATACCCATTCATTGTTTCCGAAGCAACACGTGCAACATCTTCATCTTCGAATTCAACATAAGCATAACCACGACTGCCGCCTGTCTTCTTCGAACGGATTAATTTCAAACGTGTAACAACACCAAATTGAGAAAAATAACCGAATAATTCACGTTCGAAAAAACCATAAGGTAAACCCGATAGACGAATGAGACCAGGTTTTATTTCCACTAATTTATTTCGTTTCATTTCGGATTTTTTGATCTTTCGTTTGCCACTACCAGCGATCGATGGTAATGCAAGTGTTTGTTCTTGTTCTTCATCGTTTTCATTATCATCTTGCATTTCTTCATTGTATTCAACTTCATCATCCGAACTTGAATCTTCAGCATCGATGTAACGATCATTATCAATCATGTTTGCCATGTTGTTTTTTCTTACTTTGAAAACAAAGGGAAATACTGGTAATCTAAAACGGAGAAAATATGTATATATATATATCTATATCTATATATTTTTGCACGATTAAAAGTATTCGCTAAAATAATAACTCGGAACATCACAAATAGCGAGAATGTTAATGCAAGGAACGAAAAAGAAGGCAAGGTATCACAGAAAAAGGCAAAAAAAACGGAGTATTGATATCGATAAGAAAGAAAAAATAAATAAATAATTGATTTTTATTTTTTTGCCGATTGTATTTGCTGCTGAGCAAGACGTTTTTGTTCAGCTTGAGTTAATTCAATATCAAGTTTAGCGATTGTATTCATTAAACTATCACGTTCACCGCGTAAAATTGTTACTTCATTTTTATATGTATTCAATTCTGAACGAAGTCGTTCATTCTCGAGTCGAGTCATTTCGGCTTGTTGTAATTGTTCTTCAATTTCGTTCTCATGTTTTATTGATTTCTTCAATGTTTCATCGGTTTCAATCACAACTTCGCCATTGATTTGTCTGAGAAGATGCATATTATTAATATTGATTTTCACCGGTGGTTTACGTTCAACAATTGCGTGTGTTGTTGAATATTCATGAATAAGCTAAACAAATACACGAGACGAACGTTTTCGGTTTATAAAACGAAAATTATTTTTACATCTAAGGACACTTGAATGTCGTTTAAACGAATATCAATTGGAATGAATTTGAGTGGATGAGTTTTTCTTAGACGTTTTTCTTCACGAGTGTGAACTTCGTCGAGATTTTGTACGAGAACGTCAATAGCATGACTTGCAATTGAAAGAATCCGATTTTTAACTTGAATTGTTACAGTTGGTAGTGAATTCGTTTCATCTTTCGGAAAATCAAGACGAACATTGATTGGAGAAACATTCTCATCATTGTATTCATCTGAAAATATTCATTAAGATCAATAAATCGAACAAAAATAAAACTCGTTTATTTTACCAGGACGTTCATTGTCGAATAGTCTAGGTTTAAGTGAGTCAAATTTCAATGATTGAAATTCATCAATTCGTAAATTTTTAACACTACAAGCAATGTACATTGGCTCATTACTTTTTCTCTCGTCATCTGTAATACAAATTTTGATTTGATTGACTTTAACAAAAACACCATTTATCTAAATTCAAACAATACATTCATTTCAATCGATTTATCACAATTAAACATCATACCGGCTTAAGAACAGTTGGATCAATAACAGATTTACTAGAATTATTATTCTCTGATAAACTCGATGCATCATCATCAAGTATAAGATGTACTGCTTCTTGCTGTTGTTGTTTTTCAAATTCACTGTTTAATAATGCTGGATCGATATCACCTTCGCCTTCTTCACTCAATTGATCCCATTGAGATAATGAATCATCACCATTATCACTCATTGCTGTCAATGATGCTTGAGATGAACCACGTGAACCTTTCGATGCGATTTCTAATCCACGTTGAATAGTTTCTTCGACTTTTGTTTTCTTTTGTGTTATTAAATTGAAACCTTTATTTAAATTACTATTCGATACATTTCCGTCGTCGGTAATATTAACAAATGGTGATGCTGGCGGTTCAATTTTCGCTGTACCAGCAACAATAGGCGCATTTGTGGCAATCAAGTCGACAACAATATTCGAATCAGATTTATCACGCATAGCAGGTTCAGTTTCAGCTGAAGGTAGAAGAGATGCTGGTGTTTGTTCAGCAAGATTGATTTCAGCATTTTCCAGACCATCGATAACAGCTAATGTCAATGTTACTGGACAAAGTAAACAAATAGTTATTTTCGTTTCATTGGAAGGCAAGTTTAATGATGATAGAGAATTTTCTTTTTGTAGTTGTTGTCGAATCAAATGACTTTGAGTTTTATTTCGTTGTAGAACATTGAGAAATAAACCGAGTTCGTCAACTAAGTGCATTAGGAATGTGTATTGTTTTTGCGAGAGTTTGATCATCGCAGGCATTTCGAGAGTTGTAAGAATATTAGCCCAAGGTGAACATACGGATGAGTTAGTTTTTTTCTTTTCGTCCAGAACAACCCAACCTGAGATCGATAGATTATCAGTTATATTTTGTTTAGCAAATCGAACCGATTCCGATGGTGATGCAGGTGTAAAATCAATATAAACACTTTCGACATTAAAATGCCAAATATCATATTTTGCTGACTAAAAAACGAAAAAGAAACACGTAATTCGAACAAAAAAGAAAAAAAAAGAAAACATACTCTTTTTAATGAATCTGTTGTCATTGTATAATATGTATGCAATGCTGAATTGGCTGTTTTCGGTTCAGGTAATGTGCTACCCATTTTTGTTGTTAATGGATTACTGTATAAATAGGTTTCGTATGGATGTTTATCGAATAAAGGACTAATTCGTGATGAATTGGTCGCATCATCGGATAAAGGCCATTGAGTTTGATGAAAGAAATTGGTGTTTTTAAAAGATTCTAAATGTTGTTCAAGTTTTTTTCGGCAACTCGTTGGTTCAGTTCGACAATTGGTTATCAAAATTTTCGACATATTTAATTCGAGTATTTCAAGTTTTTCTTCTTTCGAAACTTCTTTACGTTCTAACGTTTCAGGCACTGGATTATTTTCATGTTTAGCTTCTTCTAATTGATAAGCACCAGAAAATATATCTGAACTAACAACAATCTAAATTCAAAAATATCAAATAGATAAAACTATTTCGAATTCACACAATATTCAAATTACTCGTGGCAATATAGCTTCAACTTTAATTGCAACATGTTCAAGATCTATTGTAGGTCCATCAGTTTTCAAAACACCTGAGTTATCCTATACAATCATGAGACGAGGAAAAAAAGGCAAAACATAAACTATAGGATATTTACTATTGTCATTGACAATGTCGAAACAAAAGCATCGAGCCAACTTGATGTAGCAAAATCAACTCGCATGACAACAGGCATTATTTGTATGTACAAATCATTATCAGGTACTGAAATAAATATATCTCAATGATTTCCTTTTCGGATTAAATTCAATTAGATATTTACCAGGAAATGAATATGGTAATGGATAATAATATTCTGTATGTTGAACATTAATAACACCGAGAAATTCAGGTAGTTGATATTGTGTACGATCGGATGTAATTAATGGTCGACGACGTTTTTCGAATTTACTACTATTACTCGATTTATTATTTAATGAAACAGGATAGAAAACTAAATCATCGATATTTAACACCGTACATGATTCGAATAAACGAATTTTATTTTGTCGTAGACCTTTTTCTAATTTCACCGCTTGAAATCAACAACATACACAGTAAAAAAAAACAATGCCTCAATTCAATTCACTTACACATTTCATCTGTTGGTGCATTATTCTTTGCTGAATTCAATTGTTCATTCCATTGTTCTCGTAATCGACTTGCCCATTCATCTCGATTCGATGCTAACATTTCACTATATTTCACCCAATGTGTTTTCGATGATCCATATTGATGATATGGATAATGATCAATAGATAGATTCGCAAGAGTTAACTGTAGTGCACCACTTTCTGCAAGACGATCACCTGAGAAAGAAAGAAATGCGTTTAGCTTCTTCATTTACAAACAAAAAAATAAATAAATAAATAAACAAACAAAACAACAGTGGAGACAAAGAATATCTCTTACTAATTAATCGTAGATGAGATTCTGTCAAAAAAGATTTAGTATTTCCTTGTCTAATTCAATTTCGAAGTAGTTTTACGTACTGAGAACTTGGGAATCGGCGATGATATGTAAATCAAATCTTTTGACATTAAAATGTAATGACGTTTCCACAACATCATAATGTACAAAAGGATCACTCGATTGAGTTTGAGAAGTGATTGAACCGAAAGAATTTGTTGGCTCATTCGTGCCTGTTGTTGGCGCCTTAGGTTGAAATGTTGATGGTTGTTGTTGCTGTTCTAATTTCTAAATAGAAATTTTTTTATTTAATAACAACATGTTAACGTCAAATCAAATGTAATTAGATTAGAAAAAACTATTGACTGTCGTTATTCAATCATTAATGAATTCATGCATAGGAAAACAACGATAAAACGCAATAGCAATAGTCTTTCTAGTGCATATTTACTGGTTTTTTTTTTCATTGAAAATTCTCATTTATTATTTATTCTTCACCTGAGAATAGAAGAAAAACAATTAAAAACGCTTTTATTTCGTTTGAATAAGTCTTCACGGGAAATCCTTTGATATATTTCTATGTAATTATAAATGTCGTATTCATCTCTTTTTAGTCTTTCATGTCTTTTAATCATGATTAGTCATGACATTGAAATAGTAAAATGTAGGTCTCCTTTTTCTGTCTCTTTTCGAATACATACAGTTAGTTTGTCTCCTGCTATTTGTTTTCTTTGAGCAGATGCACGTTTCATTAATTGTATAATCTCTTTATAAGTATTCAAAGCTGATTTCAATTGTGCATCATTGACCACTGATAATAAATCGTCAAAATGTACCATGACACGCGATGTAATCATAGTACTATCTATAGAATAACGAGATGAGAAATAAACGAACAAATTCGAATCTCGATTTTACCTTGAAGACTTTTTTTCATTGAAATTCTTATTCGACATGCATTGGCAATCAGACGTATAGCTGCGCCTGTTGTTCCACTATCAGTCAATGACGAAGCTTCAATACGTGCTGTTTGCCAGGATATTTCCTGTAAAACAAAAAAGAAAATATTTGTAATTGAAATATTCTTGTGTTAATTTCCGTTGTCATACTTTAAAAACAAGAATATGATCCTTTGTTGCATTACGCAAACGAGTTTGTTTTAACGAGTCAACTCGTTGTCCATATGGCGTTGTACTATAAATTTCAAGACTTGGTAACTAGAAATTAGACAATGAAAATTTTCAAGTATTTTTCGTGGTTTTATTTTTCTTTTCGTACAAAAATCGAAGCTTTGAATCCATGTGCTTTGATTGAAAATGTTAGATTCGTTATTGTCAATGAAATACCATCGATAGCTCGATTAGTAAAACCATATTTTCCTAGTAAACTAATCGAAAGCAAAATGAGCAGCATCATCAAATCTATCCTCAAGAGCGACTATTTCTTACGGATCATTCGTATTCGTTGAATTATTCGTCGTTTTTTGTAAATCTCGAAGTTGTTCGCATGTTTCAATTTCAACTTCAACATCATCTAATTGCTAGACAACACAAATCTTTTTTGTTATTTTTTTTTCTCAAACTATAAATCATACTAATTGAATCGGCAAAGTCTGTAGACTTGTCCATGGAATCTAACGATTTAACATTGAAAAGAAAAATAACAACAAGTAGTGATTTGTTTATTTACTTTAATAAAAGCTCGGCCACATGTTGCTTTCTGAATTTTTAACCATGTCGGTAATTCAGTGACTTCTTCTAACGCTTGTTCATCGAGATCAATCGAAGATAATTCACCTTCGCCTTTTAATGTACTGAGATTGATTTGATTTGATGAAAGATTTTTAACGAATCTATTTTTTATTCAAATAAACAAAACAAGTCTTTGTTTTTTTTTTCTTATTTTCAGACTTTGATAAACGTTTAATAATCTGATTTTTAATTAATGAAGCCATTTACATATGAATTAAACAGTGCATATGAAGAATGCGATAAGATATACTACTACTATTTATTTCTAAATGTAGAAACTTAATGTTCGATCAAATCAGTAAACTTCGTCGTAGATGTCACTTCAATTCATTGAAAATACGATTTTATTTTTATTCGAAACGAAAAGAAAAATAGAAAAACTGTTTGTTATTTCGCTCGTTGAAATGTTCCTTGAATTTCTCCACGAAAAGCTGTCGGTTCGGTTGTTGAATTTGTTTCATTTTGTATCCATTTTTGTTCAATATATTCTTTCATTTGTTTTTGTTCACGTACATTTGGTCGACCGAAACCACGTTGTAAAATATTAACCAATTGTTCAAGTAAACGATTCGTTTGAAGAAGATTCGTTTCAATAATAGTTCCGAGATTTTTCTCCAACGAACAATACGGTGTTTCTAATTCATACGATGAACCATAGAGTAATTGAGTATTTGTCAAAAATGAACTTTCAATATTCGATTTCGATCGTGTACAATTCGTTAAACTATTACATCGAAGTACAATTCGTTCAGAAAATGTATGTGGACCATAGAATATTTCGTAACGTTGGTTTGCATCAAACGTACAATTCAAATTATTTTTTCGACCTTGTAAATTCCAATCGATACGTAAATATTTCATTGTTAGTAATGATAAACTACAATTAACATATTTACATTGTATAGCTATATTACGTAGAATATACGATTCAATTTGACGTGTTTCAAGTTGAAGTTGAAATGAATATTGATAATCACTTGCTGTTGTATTATAAATACATTCGTTTATTGTTTGATTATTATAATTGATTTGAATTTTATCGGTATAAAAATATTGACAAGGATAACGACGATATTGAAATATGTGATGATCAAAATCGAACAATCGAACCGTTGTTACATAGGAAAGCGAACGATCATCAGACCATTCACGAGCTTTTAATGGCTCATAAATAATTGCATAGCTTGGATAGAAATTTGCCCTCGTGCAAAATCGTTTCAAATCGAAAAATAAAATTAGAATAAGAAAATAACGAATCATTTTCACATAAGATAATTCTCTGTTTGTTTTTTTTTGTTAGTCGACTCGAGGAATATCTTAGAAATATATACATATCGAAATCTTAACATTTTCATGTGATGACAGATACCAGCGTGTTCGAATGGTTACTATCTATTCTCACTTCACTTCTGGAAATGTAATTATCATATTCATTAATGAAACAAAATAGAGAGAGAGAAACATTTTCTGAAGTATATTTCTATGTTTATTTTGGTCATTTTCTATAAAATTACGCACATAACAAGAGACAAAAAAAATATATATGTATAACAATTTTCTTTGTTTATCGTCTTTTTTTTCTTTCTTTCTATCTTCTTCATCGTCTTCTTTCGTGTACAAGCAAGAAAACAACAACAATAACAAAAAAACGTGAACTTTTCTTCTCTCTAGTCTAATATATAAAAAAAACAATTCATAAAAACAGTCTTAGCAATCTTCACTACCATTCGAAGAGAGGGAGAGCAAACAAGTTGAAGAAAGTTGAGAACAACAAGAAAAAACAAAAGAAAATAATCAATTTCAGCATAACACACACGCACATATACGAGTCAGACAAAATTATTCGAATACTCCATAACGAGTATTTTAATATACACAAAGAAAGAGAGAGAAACCGAAAGAAGGACCGAGAGAAAAAAAATCTTGTTTGATATCAATTCATCAATATGATGTAGAATAAAAGTGAGAACAAAAGCAAAACAAAAAATTTGATAATTCAATTTTTCTTGAGGATGAGAATATATGTAGCTTTTCGTTTCGTCTTCGTCTAACATTGTGAAGGTGAGCCTGTATAACGAAGATCGTATCGAATGTTTGTCGAACGATATTGATTCGATTGAGAAGATAAAGATAGACAAGAACGAAATGTTGATATACGTGTCCGTCGTCCACCTCCAGTTCTCTCATTCGTACCTGTAAACTTATCGTATTGTTTCGTTTCCGAACGATATTGTCGATATTGTTCATGAAAATTACTATCAATCATTGTTCGATATTCATTCGGAATACACGAATCTTTGGAATATTCATAAAAAGCTTTGTAACCACCTTCGAGTAGATAAATTTCCGGATAATACAATTGTGGATAAGATTGTTCGTGGATTGTTCGATCTTCCGATCGAAAGAATCTCAAAAGTGATGGTGCACGTTCCGATGAAAATTCACAATGAAAAATGAAAATATTTCGTTTAGACGAGTCTTTCAATTGAATTGGCTTTCGAAAGAATTCATTAAAAACTTGCGTACGTGTATAAAGATTCTTTGCTGTTTGTATGTGTCCACCGTCGTATTCATATGGATAACGACAATCGATTATATGTAAATTTTCAATTTCTGATGAATAGACATCATTCAGAATATCGATCATCTAGATAATTGGATGAGATTGAGTTGTTTTAGTTTGGAATTCAAAGGATATATTCTTACCGTTGCAGGACTAATACAAGCAAGATCGGGATGTTTTCGACTTTGACAACGTGGTAAAAGATATGTACAAGAACGATCACCAATTAATTCACGATTGGTACCGAGCTCGACTGATGCTTTGATTTGTTCTTCATTTGGTTCAGTTAAACTTCGAATTAACTAGATACGAGAATGAAATTACAATCGATAGGACAAGTTTTGTTGAATACATACTCCAACTCCACGTCGAGAGCGTTTGTTTACTGATGGACGATTGATAATGATTTCGTTTTCTTTATTGAATTCATCGATAACTCGAGGACGTTTTATAGAACGACAATTTTCACTGTTTTCATCATCATCATGAAGACGTTTCTGAACAAAACGAAGAAACAATCACGTCAATGAAAAGACATAACCAAAATTCCTACATTAGTATTTGCATTTTCTTCACTCGTAATAACCGTTAAAACTGGCATATTCTTTTCATTATCCGACAAACAAAGTGGTAATGGTCGTAATCGTCGTTTTTCATTGACATTTTCTTCTGGATTCGGTGTCACTGTTGAAAGAGTCTTATCAAATAAACTAATTAATTGTTCCGAATGTGAATCCTACATATAGAAAACAAACGTTTATTTTCCGCATAATCATTTCGTTTTGAGAAAAAAAAACAAACCGATGATGATTGAGATCGTGTTTGCATTGGATGACAAGAGAGTTTATTTCTAAAATTTCAAAAAAAAGAACGAAAACAAATGAAATATTTGTTTATTTATCAATCATTTCTTATCTTTAAGAAATGAATGAACACGTACTGATTAGGAGTGATAATATCGTTTGGACGAATTTTTTTCGTTTTATTTTCTTTAATCAATATTTGTCGTTTACTATTACGTAACGATGCTGGTCTTGCAAGTTGATTAAATCCATAGTGTTCAAGTTTCGAACGTGTTTGTCTTGTGATATCACTATCTGTTGTCGTTGTTTCGCAACGTATAGACAAACTAGCAAAAAACACAAACCGTCATTTTCGTTTTCTTTTAACAGTTTGATTTTGTTGACACGAAAACAAATAACAAGCGCGCAAATCGGCTTAGCTCACCGCTGTTATAGACAATGAGATTATCATTTTGTTGTCTATCTGCTAATAGCAGGGTGGCACCCAGCCATTTAAGAGAATGCTTGGCAAAGAAGAAAGAAAGAAGTCTGTTGAAAATTGACACTAGTCGATAATTATATCAAGCGAAACAAGAAAATCAATTTCATTCAAAAGGTAGCCAAATGTCAACGGTCGAACGAACACCTCTCTCTGTCGTTCGTTCATACACTCGAGTGCCATCGAATTGTCAGTCATAAATCAAGTAGAACGATTCTGTCGCGAACCATAGGGTGGATTGTTTAATATTCATACAATCCACTTGAATGCCTCGATATCAAAAGAAACGAAAAATCTACGAATACGAGGCGAACACTCACTGTTCATCTTGATGTTCTTGCCGGAGGATATGAACTAAAATAGGGAAAGAAAACGATTCAAATTCAAAAATGAGAAAAAATCATTTATCTTTTCGTCTTCTTACCTGAAGATATCGATTGTGGGCTGTTATCAGTTTCGTCATCACTTGATGAGAAGACGAGTTTACGACGAGGTGTACGCCTAGAAAAACGAACAAAAAATACATTCATCATGTTCAATCAACTAGAAAACAGAAGCATTTCTAACGGTTTTCCTTCTCATATTCATTTACTCATCAAATGTTTGTTCAAATGATAAACGTGAAATGAATTCTTTTGAACAAGCAATCCGTTTATTTAATAACTAACGATTTCGATATATTTCAAATCTTACCTTAGTAGAAAACTCCAATTCAAGTTATTGTTATTCGTTGTTGTGCTCATTTCGAGCCAAGAATCAATATCAAATAATATACTCATACGAAATATTTCGATATAATAACAACAAAACAAAAAGGGAACAGAACTATCTGTGTTGTCTCTCGACACTTGCCGAGCTTAACGAATGTTTTTTTTCGAATGTCGATGTTCAATCGAACGAAGAGAGGAAAGGGGGAAAGAGAAGGAAAAAAAAGAAGAGAGGGTGGGAGACGAGATCGATGTAATGATGGATAACAATCCCTCTGCTTTTTTTTCTCTTCTCTTGGGAAGGAAAGTTCGTTGGACGAAAAAAAAAGAAGAAGAGGAAAGAAACAAAACGAAACGAACGTTAGGATGCAAGCTTGAATGTTGTTTTCATTTGCACTTTTTCTGAGTGCTATTAACACAATCTAACGCCTTTTCCGTTCTATAGAATCAAAGAAGTGGGGATAAGATGAATGATGTTTCGATTAGAAATAAAAGAATTATAATGTGAAGATAAGCATTCGTTGAAAAAAAATATTTTCTAATTATATCATGTCAAATTTCAACAAGCTGTTGTCGATCGAAACATTTTTTTCTTTACGTGTGAAAATATGCGATGATATTTCAAAATTGACGTAAGACACAACATCGTTTCGTTTTCTCGTTGAACAGATGGATAAAAAGCGCCAACAATATGTTTCGAAACACTTACCTGTCAATAAATGTATCTCGTAGTGTTTGCATTAAGAATTATTAAATAATTGATTTAATGAACATTTTTTCCTTGTTTTGTTTTCTTTTTTGCTGTTTCCGAATTCGAATTGTATAAGTTCAACAAAGGATAAGAAAAGTTTTCATCGTATTTGAATAGACAAATTTGACCGACTGATTTGTACATGCAGCTGTCTTGCGCCAAACGAATCTCTCTCGTTCTTTGTTTTTCGAAATATGTCTATGGAAAAGAAAGGCAAAACAAGAACGTCTTAATTCTTTGTTTCGGATGAGTCAGCTGTTAGATTAGATCGATCGATCGATCGAGAGATAGATAAATGAAAAAAAAACGAGATTTTCGTCGTCATGTATTTGTTTTTGATAACAAGATTTGTCAAACGATCAAAACTATATTGAAGTGTCACCGCGGTATGCGTTAGAAAATATGAACATTTCTGTTCTCACATCTAACTGTGAAAATGAATGATCTTTCGATACTTGTTGTAATGATCGGCATAATACCAGCTTGTCGTTATGTTTTTATTCATAAACAAGTAATCGATTTTGACAGATACTTTCGATGATGAGTATATTCTTTTGAAGTTTTCGAACAACAAAATGAAAAGTTGTCTGTGTTCGTTGATATTATTATTTATTCATTAGATATGCATCTAGATGCTAGGGAAGGATAAATTGCCTATGACTAATTTCATGTAAAGTGAAAGTTAAATGAATAAGAATTGATTGATTTCTTATGTAACTAATTCACACGATATGTATACACGCGAGACCAATTATTGTTAGATTCAATTTCTCACTTCGATATTTTCTTGTTTTGTTTACTTATTTCATCTGTATTCGCGTGTCACTGGAGAATATGTGTGAGATTTGAACAGTCTTGTTAGTTTTGTATCTTCTTCGAAAAAGAAAACATCATTCAAAATCATTTTGTTTGTCTTGTCAATTACATTCCGAAGAGGTAGACAACAAGTTTAACATGCACGTTTTTTTTCTCAGGATAGAATATTTCGTAATGTATAATTGGCTTGTCAAAGAAGCGTGAAGTCAGTCATTAGCAAAATAGATTTATGTATTATATTGGTTGACGAATTCATTAATTAACAATGCAGTGAAAATTTCGATGTTGTAAATTCATGAAATCGAACGTTAAAACGAAATCAAAGAGCTGTTTTTGTTAATATCCTGAGTAGTTTATAAGCTTTATCTCGAGAGAAACGAAAAAGGAAATCTTATAAATTGCTATTGCTTTTATCTGAAAATAGGAGAGCGATAATTATTGCCTTGCCTTAAGTATATTGTCATCTCGAAGGCAAATAGAGAATATCTCGTTATAAATGAAATTATTGGTCATTCGATCGTTCCATGTTGTGCTATTCGATTTGTGTTCACGGTTGAAGCAATTATTAAACGGTTGCTTTCGCGTTCGTACGTTAGAGATTTCATTTAAAAAATAATACCGACAAATCAATGGTCTATGAAATGTTGTTGAATGAATGCAAAGGATAACAGATAAACAAAGTTTTTACCATACGTAGAGGGTTGATTAGTTTAGAGTTTTTTTTTGATCTTGTTCATCTTTGATATAAAAGAATGTTTTCATGAATTACGTCGGTGAAATCACATGATCAGCTGCTGAACTTATGATTTATTTTTCGAATAGTTGATCAATGTTTTACGAGATACTATTGCAAGTGTACTAATGGAATTTTGTCTAAATGATCGAATTGTCAAGTGACTTCGACTTATAATAAATCTGGATTCTGTGTTTAATTCAGTATATTTTTTATGCTAATATCGTAGAGAATGAGTTGGTTTGTTCGTAAAAATCTCGATATTATAAAAATACTATTAGGTTGACAACAAATTTTGCGTTTTTTTTCCGAATTTCTCTACAATAGTAAAGAAAGTTCTAGAAGTTTCCATATTAAGCGTATA
>ERZ778019.1205-NODE-1205-length-37566-cov-11.649303_pt1 | contig 37566 bp, 55 predicted proteins | sample MGYA00375749_ERZ778019 | MGnify/ENA primary metagenome ERZ778019 (study PRJEB29350, sample SAMN05389821) | bioreactor metagenome | isolation source: Ammonium sulfate bioreactor | place: South Africa: University of Cape Town | collected 2014-03-17 ... | reverse complement strand
CATAAATAAGGCTTGAGCCGAACGAGGAGCACAAAAATAAGCATATTCATAACTGCCTACCATAAGAAATATCTGGGAGAGTCCTATACTAGCATACTGAGGCAACTGAGATACAACGGGCATAGTCGTGTTTTGAGCTAAAACAAATAGTAAAATGTTAAATAAATTTGTTCATAAGAAAAGTTATTCAGACCACAATCAGTCAATCGAATTATTTCGACTACACCAGCAGTACACATTGTGAAGCAACCTAAACTCATACCGATGATAAATTTTGTTGTCATGGAAACTTTTATATTGTATCTATCTATATATTTGTAACCAAATAAATTCAAGGCAGAAAGGCCAACTAGTTTATAGCAAAGAAATTATTTTGAGTGAAAGAGAAAGCAAATAGAAAACTTACTAATAATAACTATTTGCTCTGTAAGTGACACCCAAGTAGCCCCTTGTTCATTAAAAGGATACATATTCTGACCTTGCAGAGGAAAAGTTGCATCTCTCTTAAGGTAACGAACAAATGGTATAAAAAATAAACTTGTCATAATTTACTATACTTGATTGTAAACAATCCAATAGGGAATAAGTAAAATAAAAACTACAAATGCACTGCGAAGTGATTTAACATCATCAACGATTCCCTCCTGAAATCTTCCATGATGAATGGTTTTAGCAAAATCAAAGAAGCCTATCGACTGTTGACTATTTTGTCCTTCGATAACATCATCGGCTGAACGTTGACACCTTTTATGTTCACGCCATGATCGAAATGCATCAACAGTAATTGGAATACATTTAGTAATAATCGTATCGTATGGTTTTACATGTGTGTAATATCTTAAACCAAAAATAAGAAACAGACCACTAATGCCAAGCATTATAACAGAAACTAAATATGCAATAAAATAATAATGACTATCTTGAATAAATCCTTGAGTCAATAGAGTAACTAATGTTGCTATCATAGCACCAATATTTACCGCAATCATGTATTTATCAAAAAATCGTGATGTTGTGCCTAACTCTCGCGTTTGTTCAGGTCCAAAAACTGCAATATTTGTTTGCACTGCTCCTGCACCAAGAGCTGTGATAATTAACCCTGATAATATTTGAGCAGCATACTTTTGCTCGAATGGTGACGTTGAATTAGTAGCATTAGTATTATTTATAGAACTCGGAGATGTATAGTGATGTGTAGTTGTTGTAAAAAATATATAACCAAATAAATAAAGAAAAAAACCGATTGATATTGTTAGTCCACGTCCCAATTTTGGATCACTTATTATAGCAAAGAGAAGCGTAGAAACATAACTAGTCCCTGCAGTCAATATACTGATAAGTAGAAAAGAATATTTATACGGAAGATCTTTTACCATAGAATATATTCAAGGTCGCTACACTTGATTCAGGGGTCCATTTTAGGGCTGCGGGGTTTGTAAGATAGCTGACAAGACTAGAAGATAATGAATAAAAAGCTAAACGTTCACAAAGTGTACTAGCCAAAATCAAGTACACAGCTGATTGTTTTTGACAAAGCTTTTTAGTGTCATTTGTTGACCTAGATCTATCAGAATCGTCAACAGCTTGTATAGAATCTTCTAGAATTTCTGTTGTCATTCAACTTATTTTTGTCTAAAATATGAAGAAAGATTTGTTTTTGTCATTTGAATAAATATAAGACAAGAAAAGAATAAGAACAAAAATTATCTTATCATTTTTACCAAAATTTGTTTTTTTGTTTTAAAAATCCAAAGTTAAAATATTCCTTCAATAGCTATTTCAGAAACATCAGCATGATTAGTAAAAAATAATTTGTCGGATTATATTTAGTTTACAAATGTCGAAGAAGAATGCGTGTGTTGTAGTTTTTCATTATTCAATTTAATAATTTTGTATCTTTTTTGGCATATAATAATTACCATAATTGATAGTAAGAGTACAGTACCAAGGACAAAAAAATAAACATAAAAGCTCCATTCCCAACGACTCTCCGATGGACACTGAAAAAAAGAGTTGTAGGCATTATAGGAACGGTTTTATCAAATTTCATACCGTAAAATTTACAGAAATCTTTGATGTTGGAAAAGCGTATAAAAAAGCCGCGCCGATATAAGATGATAACCCCAGTGTACAAAAACGAAGACTCATAAATAAAGCTTGAGCTGAACGAGGGGCACAGAAATAAGCATATTCATAACTGCCTACTAAAGTAAATAACTCAGAAAGACCGATGCAGAGATATTGTGGTAACTGGAATAATATCGACAATTTTGATGTGTGGTCGTCTATGAAATAAGGCACATCATCTTTAAAACAAAATTACACATAAGAAACCTCACTTGGATTGCACGCGTCTAATCGAAATTTTTCGACTATACCAGTAATATACATGGTTATACAACCTATACACATACCAATAATAAATTTTGTTGTCATAGAAATTCTTATATTATATCTATTGATATATTTATAGCCAAATAAATTGAGAATTAAAAGGCCAACTAGTTCATAGTAAAAACCGTTATTTTAAATGAAAGAAAATCATATTCAAACGACTCACTGACAATAACTAATGATTCTGCTAACGATAACCAATAAACCCACTGTCGTTGTTGAAAACAGTTCATATGCTGACCTTGTTGAGGAAATGTTATATCTAACTGAAAAGAATTAATAACGATTATACCAATAGTTTTGTTTTTAATTACTTATACTTGATCAAACACTAACCAATAGGGAATAAGAAGAATAAAAACTACGAACGCATTACGTAGAGATTTAACATCATCGACAATTCCTTCATGAAATCTTCCATGATTTATAGTTTTTGCATAATCCAGGAAGCCTATTGATGTTTGCTCAATTTGTCCTACATTAAGACTGTCTACTGAACGTTGATGTTTTCTGCGATCACGCCACGATCGAAATGCATCAACAACAACTGGAACGCATTTCATGATAATCGTATCATATGGTTTCACATGTGTATAATATTGTAAACCAATAACAAACAATAAAGTACTTCCAGTAAGTATTGAGGCAGAAACTAAATATGCAGTAAAATATGAAATACTGTTGATCGACTCTGGAGTCAATGAAGAAACTAATTTTGCTATCATGGCACCAATATTTACCGCAATCATGTATTTATCAAAAAATCGTGATGTTATGCCTAACTCTCGCGTTTGTTCAGCTCCGAAAACAGCAATATTTGTTTGTACTGCTCCTGCACCAAGAGCTGTGATAATTAATGCTGATAATATTTGAGGAGCATACTTTTGGTCGAATGGTGACGCTGAATTAGAATTAATAGTATTAGTATCATTTATAGGACGCGGAGATGTATAGTCATATACAGTTATTGTAAAAAATATATAACCAAATAAATAAAGAAAAAAACCGATTGATATTGTTAGTCCACGTCCCAATTTTGGATCACTTATTATAGCAAAGAGAAGCGTAGAAACATAACTAGTCCCTGCAGTCAATATACTGATAAGTAGAAAAGAATATTTATACGGAAGATCTTTTACCATAGAATATATTCAAGGTCGCTACACTTGATTCAGGGGTCCATTTTAGGGCTGCGGGGTTTGTAAGATAGCTGACAAGACTAGAAGATAATGAATAAAAAGCTAAACGTTCACAAAGTGTACTAGCCAAAATCAAGTACACAGCTGATTGTTTTTGACAAAGCTTTTTAGTGTCATTTGTTGACCTAGATCTATCAGAATCGTCAACAGCTTGTATAGAATCTTCTAGAATTTCTGTTGTCATTCAACTTATTTTTGTCTAAAATATGAAGAAAGATTTGTTTTTGTCATTTGAATAAATATAAGACAAGAAAAGAATAAGAACAAAAATTATCTTATCACTTTTACCAAGATTTGTTTTTTTTTTGTTTCAAAAAGTCCAAAGTTAAAATACTCCTTCAATAGCTATTTCAGAAATGTCAGCATGATTAGTAAAAAATAATGAAATTCTTTTCTGTTCAATTTTTTCGGTAATCAATCGAACAATACCATATTTCTTTTGACATAGAATAAAAATAATAATAACAATTAATTGTAGAACCGCAAGAATTAAATAATAACTATAGAAAACATCACCCGATGATGATTTTGTTTTACACTAAAACCGCGAACGAAAACATAACAATAAATTAAATGTTCAATTCGTATACTCACACTAAAATCGAATTGATACGATGGACTAGAAAACATAGCCATATAACCAACGCCTAAAAATGATGCTGCACCAAGCGAACAAAATCGAATACTCATAAATAATGTTTGAGCTGTATATGGTGCTGCAAAATAAGCAAATTTATAAGAAGCTACTGTAACAAATAACTCAGCAAGTCCAATGCCAATATGTTCGAAGAGTTGATAATATATAGGCAAATTGGATTGATCCTTGGCTAGAAATAAAATAGTTAATAATTCGATTCTCTTGTCGTTGAAATTAGAATTACTCGAATGATCATCGCACATCGATTGTCGAAGAGCTTCAATTCCTCCGGCAATGATCATGGCTATACAAGCAATAATCATACCAATAATAAATTGTCTTACTAATAGTTTTGCTCGATCTGTATCCTGTAACCATTTACAAACAAATAAAGTCTGTAGTAAAATACCCACTAATTAATCGAATGTATTATTGTTTTCTTTTTTGTTGAATTTTTCGCTTCATTAGACTTACCAATGATAATCACAGGATTGGCTAAAGCCATTAAAGTAACAATACGCACATCGTTTCCTTTCATTTGTTTGCCTTGTAATGGAAAAGTAGAATCAGTCTAGAAATCAAAAATTAATAGAATCCATTAAATGTCTTCTCGTTTTACTTGACTATAGATAAGAGAAAATGGAATAAGAAGAATAAACACAACTAGAACACGACGTAGTGATTTAACATCTTCGACAATTTGATCAGAAAATTTCCCATGATTCGATTCTTTTGCATAGTCAAGAAAAGATTTTGTTTTCTGTATCATAGCATCATCATCTTCTTCCTCGTCTTCGTCAATTCGATTGCCAAATACAGTTTGTACATGGACAATATGTTTTTTATCCAATGAACGACGGTTCCGTTGCCGCCATGTTTGAAATGCGTTGAAATACACTGGTATACATTTCGTAAAAAGAGTACCATGAACATCAATTTGCAGGTAATATCGAATACTGATAATGAATAAGAATGCTGATATGAAAAGCATTATATTGGATAGTAAATAAGCGACAAAATAAGAGGTTTCAGTAGGATTTTGAATATAAGGAATAGCAGATGTAGCTATAAAATTTCCTAAATTTGCTGCAATAACATATTTATCAAAATAGATCCATGATCGTTTGCCTTCTTGAATTTGTTCAGCACCGAGAACGACCATTGCTGATTTGACACCACCTGCACCCATGGCTCTAATAAAATAAAAACAAAAATAGATAAATTTCTATTCTATAAACAATAATCAATCATTCATATTACGTTAACATTAATCCTGTTAGAATTGCTGGAGCACATCGTTGTTCAATGATCGATGGTTCTGTTAAATGCATTGTCACATTAAATTCACAAATATTCGTCGTTCCTTTTGCTACAACTGTTAATATTGTAAAACCCATTAAATAAATAATAAAACCGATAATAATGACTTTTATTCGACCTAATTTCATGTCACTTATAATAGCAAATAGAAATGTCCAAATATATGTTGCACCTAGAGAAAACAAACAAAATGCTATAGAGTTTTTAAAGTATGTGCATCTACCGTAGAATAATTGTACAGCAGTTGCACTATAACTATAATCCCAATGAAGTTTTTTTGATTCCAAATAAACGACTAAATTCGATGATAATGAATAGAAAGCTATGCGTTCGAAAAGAACGCTTGCTAATAGAAGATGTACAGCTAATTCTCTTTGATAAGGTTGTCGAGTATCTTTTACACGTGGAGGGATGTCAGTGTTTATTGATGATATTGGTAGCATATCAAGATCTGTTATTTGCATGTCTAAATACGTATATTTCTCAATTGAAGTCTTATATGCAGAATTGCAAAAGCAAGAAAGAAAATGTGACATTGATAGAGTATATAGTTGTATGTTTATACATCGAGATAACAAACAGTGTGAGTAATGAAGATAACGATGAATAAAACAAAATAATTTTACAGTATATTTAATGTGAACAAAAAAAAGCAGAGAAAGATTAGTCTTTTAAGAGATATATTGAAATCGAACAGCTACTTTAGGTTTAATCGATGGCCGTGCTAATCGTCTTTGATGTTTTCGTAATTGGCGACGCTCAATTTGAACGGGATCAATATGAAATCCATATTTGAGAACATCCATAAAAACAATAAATGCACATGTCAATGAAATAGCTATGATTGCAATACTAGCAAATGATTTTGTTAGAGTTTGTTTTATTTGTAAACGATTGGTTTGATATTGACAATATTCACCATAGTACAAACTTGAATCAATACAAATACATTTCCATGTAAAATTAACTGTTTGACACATGGCTTTATTTTCGCATGTTATATTTTGACAATAGTCTATAATTAATTCACAATTGGTGCCAGTATAACCATTTTCACATTGACATTGAAAAGTTAATTTATTTTGACCTGATACTGTTGAATTTACTTCAATACATGTTCCATTATTCCTAACATGAGAGAAAAAAAGACATTTTTAGAGTTCTACATTGAGAAATAAATGCGCTTTTTTATATTACCAACATGTATCATCTTTGCAAATTCTTTCATCGGTTTGACAATTTTCACCCGCATAACCAGTTTGACATTGACATTCATATCCTAATGGTAATGTATTATTCGGAAAACAAGTTGCTGCATTCAAACACGGTTGTGACATTGCACATGCATCTGAAGAAATATTACAGTATGAACCGAGTGATCCTCCTGGACAGACATATGGAGCAGCTGTAGTAGTTGACACTGTTGTTGTTGATTGACTTGTAGTGCTCGTTGTTGTTGTAGATTCTGTGGTAGTACTTGTCGTCGTTATCACTGCTGTTGTTGTTTGAGTTGTAGTAGTAGTAGTTGTCAATTGAGTTGTAGTAGTAGTAGTTGTCAATTGAGTTGTAGTTGTAGTAGTAGTGGTTGTAGTTGTAGTTGTAGTTGTAGTAGTAGTAGTAGTGGTTGTAGTAGTAGTGGTTGTAGTAGTAGTGGTTGTAGTAGTAGTAGTTGTAGTAGTAGTAGTTGTAGTAGTAGTGGTTGTAGTAGTAGTGGTTGTAGTAGTAGTAGTTGTAGTTGTAGTGGTTGTTGTAGTGGTTGTTAATCGTGTCGTGGTACTAAGTGTTGTTGTTATTCGAGTTGTGGTAGTAGTTGTTGTAGTTGGGAAACATGTATAGTCTGGAAAGTATACTGATGTTACGTTGAAACATGATATATCATCAATTTGTGTATAATTTGGTGAGATACAACTAAATACTGATACATCTACAGATTCTGATGCTGTGCAGGTAAATATACTAAAATTTCTCCATTCAATGGTAAAATTACCAAGATTAGTTATGTTAGATGCAGCACAAGAAGCAGTATTATCTAAATTTAGTGTTCAATCAAATGGTTCAACAATTAATCTTCCTGCACACTTACAGAAAAGAAAAAGATAAAATATCGCCCAAAGCATCTTTAACTAAGAATCAAATTGTTCAAAATGCCAATATATACTTTTCAATTTCAAATATACGGTACTTTCATCATGTCGTTAAAAATTTATACAAAATAAAAGAAAAATTGAAAACCGATTGATCTATTCTTCAAAAGCATTTATAATCATAAAAATATTTTTTCCATATTTATTTATTAATCACACGCAAATAAAATATTTTCAAAATCACTGACGAGTTTTGTTATTTACAAGTCTAACCCAAACTTCTTCCGGTGCAGTGAACGTGAGTTCACGAATATTGAGTTTGCTTTCAAGATTTCCACCAGGTAAAATCGAATAATTACGAAGTAATCTGACTAATAGAATCTTCATTTCAATCAATGCAAAACGCATACCAATACATTGCCGAGGCCCAACACCAAATGGTAGATAAGCCATTGGATGTCGTTTTATTGCATGACGTTCAGGATAGAACATATATGGATCTTCAGGACCCCAAAGTTCAAGATCATAATGAATTGAATATACGTCAGCTTGAATAAAAGTACCTTGATAAAAATAGATGAATATGCATATATGTTTATTATATCGATCAATTCAATCTATACACGCATACCTTTTGAGATTTGAATTCCTTGTATAACTGTATTTTCGAAGGCACGTCGTTGAACAGCTGCAAGTGCAATTGGATGCATTCTTAAAACTTCCATAACAAACATGTTCATATACGTCATTTGTGCAATAATATCATAATCAGGATAGATTTCATCGTCTTTTAATGAAAGTCGATCAATTTCAGCTCTCAATTTTTCTTGAACTTCTGGATGTTTAGCAATCATATACGTTGCATAGGCTAGAGCAGTTGCTGTTGTTTCATAACCTGCAGCCATAAAAGCAAGAATATTACTAATAATTTCATCTCGAGTTAATTGATATTGTGCTTTGTTCGTTTCTTGTTCATCAATCATTGCTTGCATCATTAATTGAAGAACATCAACTCGTGATGTTGGCGTTTTCTGTCGTTCGTCAATGATTGGACTCAATCGATTCAATAGCCACATGCCTGGCAATTCATATAATCGTCGATTTGAAATTAAAGGTAGAACATGTGTGTTAATCCACGTTTGAATAGTACTAATATAGGAAGCAATTCTACCAATGATTATCGTCAATTCTGGTATGAGTAGAGTCAATTTAAAAATAAAACTTGTTCTTATATTACAAGCAAAGATTTCTTCAACTTTTTGAAAATAAATATTATTTGGATTATTTTGTAAATCAGTATCAATACCAAATGCACATCGACATATGACATCCATTGTCATTCGTTTGTAATACATATAAATATTAAATTCGTTTCCATCTGTAGCATGATCACTTATTTTTTTCATAGCATTATCAATACATTCGTTAATGAGTGGACTCATTAATTTTAATTTTACTGAAGAAAATGTCGGATTTATAATATGACGATGTCGATGCCATTGTGCACCCCATGCAGTAAACACGTTACGATTTCTACTAATCATAGGAACTTCTCTTCGGCCATGAAAATTAGCAAATTGTTTAATAAAAACTTCTTGAAGAAAATCAGGATCACTGACAATCAATGTTGGACTACTTCCTTGATAGATACCATAAATTTTTCCATATTGTTTAGTCCAACTTTCGAGTTGACGATAAAACGACGTACTATTCCATAATATTTTTAAATGACCAAAAAAATAGACAAATGGTGGCGTTGGAATATTACGTTGATTGAAATATTGATAACGTTGCCATAGTAGGAAAAAACAAAAATTCACAAAGCCAACAAATAGAATTAAAAAAACTGCGAACAGAGGTGGCATCAATGAAGTAAACTGCATTGAAACACACGTGCACTGCAAACTTTTATATAAATTTATATTTTTGCGCTCATTTTGTCGTTCTTCGTATATTTTTTTTGTTGGTTAAAAGAACAGAAAGAAAGAAAAATAAATTCATATCAAAAAAAGCAGATTTCAATATTTCTACAGTTCAAGTTGAAAACGATTGTTTTTTTTAATTAATAACTGTTAATATCGAAGTGATTTATTTCATAACGAGTATCTTTACGTTATGAAAATTATCGATACAGTAATCAACAGAATACAAAAAAAAATATATATCCTTACGAGTAAAATCATCCACGCATTGATAGGCCAACATTCTCCGCTTCATTAAGTATTATATAAAAAAATGAGACGCCTTTCAGACAGCAATGCACGTTTATCATGTTATTTCTTCTCTTTTTTTTTCTTTCGTCCTGCAAAAGGATGTTATAGTAGTTTATACTATTTGCATATTATTCTTTGTCATTTTTTTGATCAAAAGGTTTTCATGAACATTGCAAGCTCATCTGATTTTTTTTTCTTTAGATATCAAAAAATGTTCTTAGCATCATTGATCAAATATTTTCTCTTACCATTATGTTTTCTGTTGCTAGTATTATTATTATCATTCTCTAAGAATAAATCAGATTCTTTCAAATTATTCACTCAAAATTGTGTTGATAACCAATCATGTGCACTATCATTGAGTGAAAGTAATGATTTTATCTGTGAACCAGATGTTATTTGGAAGGAACGAAAAATAGTTTATCAACATCAAGATAAAGAAAATATGGTTAAAAGACAAAGTTCGATCTTTTTCCTTTCAAATTGGGAACCAAATTTTCATTGTTCACATTCTCGTCGAGTTGGTAGTATGGGCGATGGTGGCAAATGGATTTGTGATGTATTTCGATTAAATAATCGTGCAAATTGCTTAGTTTATAGTTTTGGTTCGAGTGGAGAATTTTCATTTGAAGCAAGCATGAAAACCATATTACCACATTGTGAAATTCACACATTTGATTCAGCTACATATCATTGTCCTTCTGGACAATGTATATTTCATCAAGCAAAACTCGGTAGTGGATTACCTAGCTCAGGAACAAAAGATTGGTCAATGATTATTGATGAATTACAACATCGAAATCGAACAATCGATATTATGAAAATAGACATCGAAGGTGGTGAATATGATTTTTTTCCAACTATTTTTAAAACATCAGAATCATTACATCCTCAGCAAATCCTAGTTGAACTTCATCCAAAAGATCCCAAAGATATTCATGCATTTTTCGAATTGCTTCGCAATAATCATTATACTATTTTTAATAAGGAACCAAATCTAATTGCTGGTCGTGAATTTTTTGAATATGCATTTTTAAAATTAAACAAAAAATTCTTTGAATAGGTTTTCATTGTATTGATAAAATATAATTTATGTTAATCAAGTAGAAAAGAATTGTATTAGTCTGTTTGTAGACTTGATGATTGTCGAAGATAAGGTGTACTTTCCATTTTTTGTGAATCTAATTTAATCATTTGAAATTTACTTTGGCAAATTATAAATATGACAATAAAAATTAATTGAATGATAGCAAGAGTATAGAAATAAAGGTAATCATATGGGCATGAATTTCGATCTTGTTGTGACTAAAAAAAATTACAAAATAGAACAGATCAAATTCTGTAAATCATTACTTTGCTCATTAAATATGTTGAAATTTGTTGAAATAGATACAAATAGAGTGCATTGAGAAATGATGCAACACCAACTGAACAAAATCTAATACTCATAAATAGAGTTTTTGCAGCACGTGGTGCCGCAAAATAAGCATATTCGAAACTAGCCGTCATGGCAAATATTTCTGATATACCCATGGAAATATTTTGATATATGAAAATAAATATATCTGTTGAATTATTGTGACTATTTTTATCATCTAAAATATGTTCAATCATTTCGATAATAAACAATAAATTTTCTTTTTATAAGACAATACTAATGTTTTCATTGAGACATTGAATTGAAGTAGATCGTTGAACTGTGCCAGCAATTAACATCGTAATACATGCAAAACACATACCAATAATAAATTTAGTTACAATAGATGATGTTCGATTACGAGCATCAACACATTTATATACGAACATGTTAAGTACTAAAGTACCGACTATATAACAAATATATGATATATGAAGTTCGAAAATGTTTTATAAGCTTACTAACGATTGTCACAGGATCACTTACGGATAGAAAACTGAAATTATACTTATCACTTGAACTAATATCAGCATTAGTATCAAATTGACCTTGCACACGAAACGTAGAATTGATCTATATAAAGTACGCATAATCATTATTATCATATTTATGTTTTTAATTACTTGATGATAAACTAACCAATATGGAATGAGAAGAGTGAATACTATCAAAGCCTTTCGAAGTGATTTGATATCATCAACAATACGATCATTGAATTTACCATGATTAATTAGTCTTGCATAGTCAAGAAATGTTTTCTTTCGTTCATTAATTTCTAATATTTCATCATCTTCAGTAAGATTATGATTATTGGGCGTAAGATTTTGTTTTCGTAGACGAACATTTCTATGATGGTCTCGCCAGGAATCAAATGCATTCTTATAAACTGAAAAACAATTAACAATTGCGCTATCATACGGTGGTATACGAGTATAAAACGGCCAACCAATGGCAAAACATAATGCTGAACATAAAAGTGCAGCTCCTGCTATTATAACTAAAATTTGATAAATATACGATTGACTCCATGCAAAGGGAGTAGCACACATGGCCAATATTGCACCAATATTAACAGCAACAACATATTTATCAAATAGACGAGACTTGAGCATTGATTCGTGATTTTGATCACTTGCAAATACAGCCGTACAAGATTGAACTGCTCCAGCTCCACATCCTCTGAATTAGTATAAAATATATTAATCACTTATTTATGTTTTTAACTTTTTTAAAATATACTTACATGATAGTGATCATAGGAATTATCAATGATGCATCACATTCATTCATTAATCCATCGTTATTAGTGCTGTAGTGACAAGATGAATTGCTTGAGTTATTATTTACTTCTACAATAGCAAATATATAACCAGAAAGATAAAGAACATAGCCTAAATACAAAACAGTTTTGAATATTCATCTGCAGAAATCGATTTTTCATTGATTCATACCAACAAGTATCGTTAGAAATCGACCTAATTTCCAATCGCTAAGTACAGCAAATATAATTGACGATATGTAACTCACACCTATTTCGAAGTTTTATTTTATCAAGGTATTTTCTATGAAATTCGTTTTACCAGAAAAAGTAAACGAAACTACGAGACCATGGGTACGTGTCCAATGAAGATTTCCAACTGTTTCAAGATTAAGAGCAATATTAGCAGCTAATGCATAGTAAGCAATGCGTTCAAGAAAAATACTCGCAAGGATAATATTGACCGCTAATTGTTTTTTTCGTATCTGTCGAGTATCATGATTTTCAGTCGATGCATTCAATTGAGAGATTGTTGACGTAGTTTCTTGTCTATTAGAAGTATCCATGTAAATTTTAAAATAGAGTAAGTCACGGACTTTTATTATTTTTACGTTTTTTTCATCAAATAAAAACATTAACGAAGAAAAAGAAAGAGTATGTCATTGTTATCAGTGCATGATGTTGATATCTTTTAATGAATAAACTGTTTTGTTTCTACTTGCTGCGGATTTGTTTCGATGATTTTAAATTTTCTTTGACATACAATGAAAATAATCATAAATACTGCTTGGATACCACCCAAAATATAGAAGTATGAATAGAAACGCCAAGGTTGATTATTTTTAAGTGAACACTACGTTAAAAAATCAGCAAATACGTATGTTTAAACAAAAAGTATACTTACACTGAAATCAAATTTAGATGATCCTGAAAATATACTGATGTAAGCTACGCTGATAAATGAAGATAGACCCAGTGCACAAAAACGTAAAGTCATAAATAAACTATGACCTGAACGGGGTGAACAGAAATAAGCAAAATCAAAACTTGCAATCATTGCAAATAGTTCACCGAGACCCAATAAAATATTTTGTGGTAATTGGTAATAAACGAGTACGCTTGATTCATTATGTGCTGAAGTTGCTGCATTACAACCATTTTGACGAAAGTATTCCAGTGTACCAGCAGCACACATACTTGAAGCTGCAAAACACATTCCAATAACGAATCGTGTTGCGATATTAAATGATCGATTTCGACTACGAAAATATTTATAGAAAAATAAATTTAAAATAATAACACCGACTAAATAGAAAATTCGATATAATTAGTTCGTTTAATTAGATTAATAATTTAGAAATTTACTGATTATTATTAGAGGATTTCCAAGCCACATTAGATTCACTCTGTCAGAAAACATATTTGTTTCATTATAATTATGCGATTGATTCATGTATTTAGCTTGTACAGCAAAAGTCGAACTCAACTAAAATATAAATTCTTATTCTTGTACATTGAGAATTCTTTGTTTTCTTTTGCATACTTGACTATGAATAAGTCCAAATGGTATAAAGAGAGTAAATACAATTAAAGCTGTTCGAAGTGATTTAACTTCGTCAACAATTCTATCTTGATATTTACCATTGTGAGCAGCTTTTGCATAATCCAGAAATGAAAGTGTTGATTCGTCTCTATCTCTATATTTATTAACTGAGTTGCCTAGTAAATCCGATGAGCCCGAATCTAATCGTCCTCGATCAAGCTTAGATTTATTCTTTTTGTGTTGCCACCATGATCGACAAGCATTTATAATTACAGGAAAACAATTAATCAAAACAGCATCGTACGGAGGTATGTGTATATAATATTTCCATCCTGCAAGAAACAATATGGTAGCCAACAACAGACTCGACGTACCTATAATTGTAGATGTTCCATAATCACCTGGTGTATAAACATCAGGATCACGCATGATAAATACTGCTAAAATGGCACCTATATTATTGACAATTGCATATTTATCAAAATAATTTGCAGTTATTTTCGATTCTTGAATTTGTTCAGCACCAAAAACAGGCATACCCGTTTGAACAATTCCACTACCCAATGCACTATACAATAGTATGTAATTATGAATTATTTTTCCATTTAGATTTAGAAAATATTTACATGATGAAAATGGTCGAGTAAATTTCTGAGTCACATTTTTTATTTCCTATGGCTTCTGTTAGATTTTTACAGGTATTGTCAAATATACCGTTTGTTACGAAAGTGCCCATCATATATCCGATTAAATAGATAACAAAACCTAAAAAGAAAGCCAAATAAAAACTACATTGAAATAATATGAAGTGTAATGCACTATACCGACAAAAATTGTTTTCCCTCTTCCAAATCTCCAATCACTTAAAATACCAAAAATGATCGAAGAGAGATAGCTAACTCCATAGAACATATAGGAAATTATATTTGGGCCTAACCACCCTAAACGAGTATTGTCAGATTCCAAATTGAAAGTAAGATTAGCTGCTAATGCAAAAAATGCAAATCGTTCAAATAAAGTACTTGCAAGAATCATGTACACTGCTAGTTGTTTTTGGAAAGGTGTTCGAGTATCTTTTATAGCTGCAGGGATGCCAGGTCTTGGTATAAGTGGCACTGAAAATATATGTTCATCATCTTCGGATGATGTACTGTCCATTCTTTTGAAAGAAATCTAAAATAACATGCAAAGAAATTAATATATTCAAAGAAAAAATATAAAAAGTATGAATGCTAATTTTTACGAATTTGCTGTGGATTTAATTTAAGAATTTGATATTTTCTTTGACACAAAATAAAAATAAAGAGAAAGATTAATTGGATACCAGCAAGTACGAAAAAATATGTATAATATGGCCATTTGTTATTCGAATCAGGTCGAGTCTGAAATCGTATCAAATGAGAAAGAAGTCTTAATATGATTGTTGTTTAAAAATTTTTGTACGCACTGTAAAATCTAAGGTTCCATTTACAATAACTCCAAATACAGATAGATATCCTGCAGCGATAAATGATGATACTCCAAGAGAAAAGAATCGAAGACTCATGAATAGACTGAGACCAGAACGAGGTGATGCAAAGTAAGAATATTCATAACTGCCTAACACGGCAAATATTTCTGATATGCCAAGAAATATATTTTGCGGAAGTGTGAAACAAAAATGTAAATCAGAAGAATTTTGTCCTGAAAAATGTTTAAATATCATGAAAATCTTATCTTTGATTTTAATGTACTACCTGACTGCCAACTATTTTGACGTGCAATTTCAACTCCACCAGCTATTACAGCTGTACAAAAGGCAAAGAACATACCAAAAATAAATTTATTAACCATTATTGATGATCGATGAGAAACATCGATATATTTGTAAATAAATAAATTCATTACTAAAATGCCAACTAAAAGATCGAAACCAAAGCAATGATTTATCGTTTGAATTTATTGATCTTTCTTACTTATAACTGTAGCAGGATCGCCCAGCCACATAAAAACAATATTTGTATCCGTTGCATTTTTCATATGTAAAGCTTGTAAAGGAAAAACTGAACTCAACTAAAGAACAAGATATTAAAACAACATTAATTTTTTTGTGTGTGATTTTTACTTGACTCCAAATAACCCAATATGGAATAAGAAGAGTAAATACAAGCATAATACCTTGTAATGATTTGACATCATTAACAATTCTATCGTGAAATTTTCCGTAGGGAACTTTTGCGAAATCAAGAAATTTTTCTGGCCGATTGTCTATTGGTATTCGTCGATGACCATCGTCACTACTACTTTGCGATGCATTTAACATTGTTGATGGTTCAGATGCGATTTGTTGGCTCTGGACTTTGGAACTTTCTCGTTCGTATCTACGACGTGCTTGAAATGCGTTGATAATAACTGGAATACAATTTATAACAACAGTTTCTCGTAAGTTATCATGAAAATAATATTTCCAACCAATAACAAATAATATTGCCGATATCCATATAGCTGATGCTGCAATAATTGAAGGAATGAAGTATGGACTATGGCTTGCATGACTGTTATTATAAATAGTACGAATTACTATGGTCGAAACAATGCCTCCTATATTGACAACAAGGAGATAGTAGTCGAAAAATCGAGATTTTAATGTAGCTGTTTGAATTTGTTCACTTCCAAAAACACTCATATTGGCTTGAACAGCACCCGACCCAATCGATCTAATATATATGTAAACAGTCGGTTTTAGATTAGAAAATCAAAAATACATGAATGGAAATTTACATCAAAATAAGAGTTGAGAGAAGCCAACCTCGACATAAATGGGTGTCTGATGCGCTCTGTGTAGAATTGAATATGACAGCTGTACAATTCGGAGATTGTATACTTGTATATCCAACTGCAGATGAATATCCAATCAAATAAAGAGAAAATCCTAAGAAAAAAAATTAAATTTTAATTCAATTACCGAAATAAATAAAATTATTTATTCAAATATCATACCAATCAATATAGTTTTACCACGACCTAATCGAGCATCACTAATAATAGCAAATATTATTGAAGAAAAATTACTGATGCCTGTTATTTAAAAGAAAACATCATCATCATCATCATAATTATAATTAGAAAAATAAATTTTACCCTCAAATAAAAATGAAATTAATAATGCATATTGACCTATTACGTCATTAGTTGCTTTTAAATTAAGTGCAATATTAGCTGCTAGTGTGTAGAATGCAAGACGTTCGAAAAGTGTGCTTGCCAAAACGAAATAAACAGATCGTTGTTTTTCATGTGGTTCTCTTGAATCTTTAGGATGCGAAGGTATACCAAATATTGGCAAATGTTCTGCTGAGTCTTCACAAGATGTATCCATTTTTCTTATAATGAAAATAAACGTCAATTTATTATTATAATACTTTTCTTTTGTTGAAATGTAAAAAAAGAAAGAAAACAAACACGTGTATAAGATAAGAATGAATAACGAACAAGAAAAAGAGGACACAACACAACTATGACAATCTTCTAGGTGTTAATGATGTCGAACGACGAAAAAATTGATTCGTTGCAATACGTTGTCGATTGTATTTGATAATATGAAATTTTTTTTGACATATGATGAAAATAATCATGAAAAAAAATTGAATTCCTGCAAGACCCAAGAAATAAGTGTAAAATTCCCAAGCTGAATTTTGTGTTTGTTCACACTAATTATAGATAAAATAATCAATTTCATGTCAGCAGAAAAAAAAAGTAATGTAACGTACGGAAAAATCTAAGGTTCTAGCAGGTGCAGCAATTGCAGCCATGTATCCAAATCCAACAAATGATGAAATACCAATCGAACAGAATCGTAAACTCATAAATAGAGTTTGTCCAGAACGAGGACTTGCAAGATAAACATATTCAAAACTGGATAACATTGTAAAGAGTTCAGAAAAACCAACGAAAATATTTTGTGGTAGTTGCCAATAAATAGACAAATTGCTTATAGACGAATTGGGGTTTTTACAATTGTCTTGACGATAATACTCTACGATAGCAGCAGCAATCATGCTTAATATAGCAAAACACATTCCAATGACAAGTCGAGTTGTTATCGATACTGTTATATGACGATTTTTCAATAATTTACATATAAATGTATTTAATATTAAAACACCGACTAGTAGATAAGATAAGAATTTCGTAGAAGAATTATAAAGTTAAATAATCTTACGAATAATTATTATTGGATCACCTAACCATACGAGTTTGACTGTATATTCATTTGCATCTTTCATAGCTGTGGCTTGTGGAGAAAATGTCGATGTTAACTAAACATAACCAGTATGAAGAAGAAAACGAATCATACAAGTATTTTATTAAAAATCTCTATCTAACTTGATTATAGATAAGAAAATATGGAATGAGTAGAAAAAATACGATCATTGCTTTGCATAATGATTTGACATCGTCAACTACTCGTGCAATACATTTTCCATGAGGAAATTTAGCAAAATCTAGGAAATTTCTTGGACGATCATCTTCATGAACGTTATAGGACATATTAAGATACGATGAATCATTGGATGTCACAGCTAAATTTATTGATTCAGCTTTTTCTCGATAATATTTACGTCGTGCTTGCAGTGCATTAATAATAACTGGAAAGAATTTCGTTATTACTGATTCATATGAAGACACATGTATGTAGTATTTCCAGTTGATAAGAAATATTAAAGCTGCTACGAGCAATGCCGATGTTGCAAGTATACAAGGATAAAGATAAGTACTACTATGAGCAGTTTTTTCTCGATCTGCCATATAAACAAATGTCATTGAAGCGATGATACCGCCTAGATTCACTGCAATAATATATTTATCAAAATAACGTGCTGCTAGTTTAGCTTCAGGAATTTGTTCGACACCTAGGATAACCAAATTTGATTGCACTGAACCACTTCCTATTGCACTCGAAAAGAAATAAATAAATATAGCTTTTATACTAAATCATATTTTGAAATATTTTGTTCTTTACATAATAATAAGAGATACTAAGACCCATGAATTGCATGGATCATCAAATGACACAGACAATTGTAGATCACTTGTTGTATTCGATTGAGATTGAACACAGAAGTGAGCATAGACATAAGGGATATTGATAACTATTGCCGATGCGTATCCAACTAAATATATAAAAAAACCTACGAGAGAAGAAAAAAACCCAATATATTTCAACATCATTTTATTCGTATTTTCTACCGATAATAACTGTCTTTGCACGACCTAATTTTGCATCACTAATAATCGCAAAGAGAATTGTTGATATATACGAAGTTCCCGAAAAAATAAATGCCGTAATTGTTCCATTATTATCATCGGCTTTGAAAGCACTTGTTTCTAGATTTGCTGCTAAATTTGATACCACAGTGTAGAAGGCAATACGTTCAAATAGAGTGCATACAAGTATTCCATATACGGCTAGTTGTTTCTCGCGTGGTTGTCGATTATCTCGAACAACTGCAGGGATTCCACTCGTGGAAATCAATGGTGTAACTTCATCATCGATTGATCTATTCATTGATTCTATTCTTTTTTTAACGTCTATATTCTAACAACATAAAAGACAAAAAGTATATTTATTTAATTATTTATTTATCTTATGACAAAAGAACGTGTTTTTTTTTCTATTCTTCTTCGATAATAAACACACAAAAAAAACAAGATGATATCACGATTGAAAGAACTGGTTAGATTCAGTTTGTTGTACATTTAATTTAATAATTTCAAATCTTTTTTGGCAGATAATAAAAATAATTGCAGCAATTAATTGAAGACCGCCGAAAATAAAGAAAGAACCATAAGGTACCCATGATGGTTTTATTGAAGAACACTAAAAATAAAACTAGCTAAATTGACCTAATTTTAAATAATGATCAAACTTACACTAAAATCTGAAGTCAACGAAGTCGGAGAGACTATTGCCATGTATGCGATATTCAAAAATGATGCTAAACCAGCCGAACAAAAATGTAAACTCATGAATAAACTCTGAGCAGAAAACGGAGCTGCATAATAAGCAAATTCATAACTTGCTACTAGAGCAAAGATTTCAGCAACACCAATGGTAACATATTGTGGTATTTGTAAGAATACAGATAAATTATCCTGATGATGACTACATTGGTTCTGTCGAATTAATTCAACTGTACCAGCAATACACATACATAGACAAGCAATTATCATGCCAATAAATAATTTTGTACTTATCAACAATGACCAATGTCGAACTTCCAAACATTTATAAATAAACGTATTGAAAATGAAAATACCAACTATAATGAGATTTAATTGTTAATGCCATCTTTTATTATTTACAAATCAAATTCTCACTTACTAATAATAGTTAAAGGATCACCAAGTGATACAATGTAAACCATATACGATAGATTTTTACCATTCATATGCATGCCCTGAGTTTGAAATGTTGTTTGTCTCTAATAAATATAAACAAGTACAATATTTACGTAGAGTCGCTCACAAATATATTTCGTATATATGTCCTACCTGATTATACACAAGCCAATAAGGCATCAATAAACTAAATACAACTAATGCTCCTCGAAGTGATTTAACATCATCCACAATTCGATCGTGATATTTTCCATAGGGAACTTTTGCAAAATCAAGAAATGATGGTGGACGATCTTCATTGACTATCTGTCGATCACTATCACTAATACTTCCTGAAGCATTCAATAGTGTTGAATTACGTGTAGTTTTCTTTCGTTTGTTCGTCTGTTTTGCTTTATCTTTCTCATATTTATGTCGTGATTGAAAAGCACTAATTATAACTGGAAATAAATTTATAATAACAGTTTCATTAGCTAGTACATGTAAATAGAATGGCCAACCAGCAACAAATAATAGTGCAGCAATAAATGGCATTGGTAATGCAATTAGATAACCAATAAAACAATCTTTGGATGTATTAAAAACGTATGGAATAACACCGATAGCAATTGCGCTACCAATATTGGTTGCGACAACATATTTATCAAAATATCGTGATGCTAGTCTCGATTCTTGAATTTGATCGGCACCAAAAACTGCAAGATTTGATTTGACAGCACCGGCACCTATGGCTCTGAATATAATCAAGAATATTTTTTCTATTAAAATACGAGAAAATCAGCTGATTTACATGACAATCATAATGATTAGAATAGCTCGGTTACAGGCTAATTCAGATCCATTTAATGGAATACAATTAGTGATATTACGTGTATCATATGAACAGAATAATCCTCCACGATCAGATGTAGTAATAGTTAGTAACGAAAATCCAATTAAATATAATCCAAAACCTTAATTTAAAAAGAAAATTTAATTGCGTAGATTATTATATGCGTACCAATTAATATTGTTTTGCCTCGACCGAAAAAACGATCAGTAACGATAGCAAACAAAAACGTCGAGATGTAACAAGTGCCTATAATCGATGTAAAAAAGAAAATTTTAAAATTAGAAAAAAGAGAGTAATTTTACCAGAAAAAATATATAGAAGAGATGTTGACGAATAAAGAGGATTCCAATGATTATTATCACTTTCATTAGATATGACTGTAAGATTAATATTTGTTGTCAATGAATAGAATGCAAGTCGTTCGAATAGAGTTGTTGCCAAAATAAAGAATACTGCTAATTGTTTTTGTCGATTTGTTCGATCGTCTCGTACGAGAGCAGGTATGCCATGTCTCGATATTAATGGAGCTGATTCATCGAAGTTTGTTATATTCATATTACTGTAAAAATAAAAGAAGAAAAGAAGGTTAATATGTTGTTGCTAATTTATTATCAAATGATAAGAATGAAAACAAAACAACTTTGATCTTCATTTTTTTTATTCTTTAAAAAAAAACACACGTGTGATTATTCAAATATCATCATAGTTAAACGATAATGATCTAATAGATGCATTATTTTCTATATGTTGTGGATTTAATTTTACAATAGTATAATATCGTTGACAAAGAATAAAAATAATCATAAATACTAGTTGAATGCCGCCGAGTATATAGAAATAACTATAAAAACTCCAATACCATCCGTAGTTAGTTTTACACTTAAAGTTGAAAGAAAGTAATAAAATTTTTGTTTTATTTTCTATGCCAATTAAATTCTTTTTACTTGGAAATCTATGTCGATATGCTGGTTTGGAAAAATATGCATTAAACCAACGCCCAGAAACGATGCAGCACCCATCGAAAAAAAATACAAACTCATAAATAAACTAGCAGCTGAACGTGGTGCAGATAGATATGCATATTCATAACAGGACACCATGCCAAATAATTGTCCCAAACCTATGAATATACTTTGCGGTATTTGAGCAAAGATCGACAATCTTGAGTCCATGCCATCTAAAATAATCGATTTCATAATAATTAATCAAATATATGCATCTAACCTTGATAACATTGTTTTTGTCGAATATGTTCGACAATGGCAGCTGTAAGCATACTCAACATTGAAAAAATCATACCAGTAATAAATTTGATTGTAATTGATTCTGATGTATGTATAATAGTCAATTGTTTTTTGTAAGCATAGAGATGAATGACAATAATGCCAACTAATCGTGAGTATAATCAAAGTTTAATTTAGCAAATAGAAAAAAAAGAGAAATATTTCAATGTTTACCAATGACTACGACTGGATCGCCTAATGATATGTAAGAAACAATGTATGATGGATTTGATCCAGCCATGTTTTCACCTTGAAGTGGAAACGTTGTAGTACTCTGAAGAAATGAATTCAAAGACAATATTTTCAAAGTATTTTGTATATACTTGACTATAAACAATCCAAAACGGAATCAGCAGAGTTAGAACAGCTATAGCATTGCCAAGTGATTTCACATCTTTAACAACTCGACCTTGAAATCTTCCTTCATTAGCAGCAGTAGCATAATCCAAAAATGTTGATACATCTCGTATAGTTACTGATTCTTCAATTTCTATTGGACCATTAGGACCGTTAAGTAGTCTCATACGAGCACCATTATTGTATGATGCTTCCATTTTATTTGTTTCTCGTTTATATTTAAACCATGATCGAATTGCAGCTGTGAAAACTGGACAAATATGTTTCACTACTGTTTCATTTGTTTCAATAAGAATATAGAATTTCCATCCGATAGCAAATACAAGAACAGAACATAGAAGTGCTATAGTTGAAATTGCATAAGGTATCCATAGAGATTCTCTCAGCTTGTATTGAATCAATGGAACCACAATAGTTGCAATTGTGTCTCCGATATTGGCTGCAAGTACATAGTAGTGAAAATATCGCGATGCTACTTCAGATCTTTCGCATTGTTCAGCACCAAATACACATAAATTTGCTTTTACAGCTCCACCACCAATAGCTCTACAAAATAAAAAATACATATCAAAAGATAGAAAAGAAAAACTATAGTACGTTAAAATAATGGTTCCAAAAACAGGCGCAATACAATTTGGCTTGTCAATATCAATAATTGTCCCATTAGGAAAATGATTGTTTTCAAAATTACAAAGAGCTGTTTTGCCAATTGCAGTAATGGTTATCAATAGAGATCCGAAAATATAAAATATAAAACCAACAAGAATTGTTGTTCTTCGACCGAATTTTGCATCAGTAATAATGGCAAAAATAACCGTACATATATAAGTAGTGCCAGAGAATGTATACGACGCTGTTTTACTCAATTGATCAATCCAATTAAATTGTCCAGTCATTCTCAATGAACTGAAAAGTGTATTAGTTAATGCATAAAAAGCGAATCGCTCCAATACAGTGCTCAGCAGAATGCAAGTATTTGCTAGACGTTTTTGTTTGTTTGTTCTATCGTCTTTGGCAGCAGCAGGAATGCCATCTGTCCAAGCTATTGGCGTACTCACTTGTTCACTCAATCTTCTCATTTTCTCTGAAAAAAGAAAGATTTTATCATATATGTTATATAGTATGTAAAAAAAAGAAGAGATCAAATAAAAACAAAAAGAATTTTGTCATAGTATTGAGTCACGCTTATTGTTCCTTCCAACGAGAGATATGACGCACTGCACTATCAACGTGTAAACGAACTAGATACGTTTATTTTTTGTCGATTTAATTTTATAAGTTTATATCTCTTTTGACAGCCAATAAAAATCAGAAGAAATAGAAATTGAATCACTCCAAGAATGAAGAAATAACCGGAAAAACGCCAATCATGTTCTCGCTCTTCATGACACTACAATGACATAATATTAAATGAAAGTAATTAATAATTTCTTTTCTATGCATATTTACACTGAAATCTAATTTTTCTGAATGTGTTTCATACAATGAAATATATGTAGCACCAAGAAAAGACGATATTCCAAGAGCACAAAAGCGTAAACTCATAAAAAATGCTTGAGCAGAACGAGGTGCAGAAAAATATGCATATTCAAAACTTGCAACCATAACAAACAATTCTGAAGTACCAATGAGGAAGACTTGTGGAATTTGAGCAGATATTGTTAAATTCGATAAGTTTCCACCTGGCTCCCAGTTTTTTTGTCTAGCTATTTCAATAGAACCAGCAACGAACATAGTGGCAGTTGCAAAACACATACCAATAATGAATTTCATTGGAATACTCAATAATCTTTTATCAGCGTTAATTAGTCGATAAATGCATGTATTAAGAATCAAAATTCCGACTAAAATTTGTCGCCAATTATGTATCAAGTAATAAAAAGAGAGTTCTATCTTTTTTTACCTATGATAACAATTGGATCAACTAGAGACACACCAATCATTGACCAGGGAGTTGTACCATGCATATGTTTTGCTTGTAAACGAAATGTGGAATTTAACTGTATAGAAACAAAATGAATTTCTGAAATTTCAGAGATCAAATAACTCAATTTACTTGATCATATACTAGCCAATACGGAATCAAAAGAATAAAGACAATAACAGTATCGCTTAATGATTTGACTTCTTCAACAGTTCGTCCAATAAATTTGCCTTGATTTTCGACCTTAGCAAAATCTAAAAATGAATGTTCTTGTTGCCCATCTGAGTCTGTAGAACCTTCAACACGAGTATTTTCGTGATGATCTCGACGATGTCGATACCAATTTTGAATGGCATTAATTGTTACTGGTATACATTGTATGACAAGTGTTTCTGCACTTTTCATTTGTAAATAATATCGAAATCCAATTAAAAATAATATAAATGAAACAACTAATGCCGATACTCCACATATATATGCATAGTAATAGTCTTTGTTCGTTGGATCAGCAAAAAAAAACGAAAATTTAGCGATAATAGCACCGATATTCAATGCAATTACATATCTATCAAAATATCGTGAAATATCTGGAATATCTTGATATTGTTCACCACCAAGAACTGAAGTATTACATTGAACTGCACCTGCACCTATGGCTGTCATTATTAATGCAGGATAAGTATAGTATGAACAGTTTTCAGTAAATAGTTGAACTGCTGTTTTTTTGTCACATTGCTCAATAGATCCACTTGTAAACGTTGCCAGTAATATATATCCACTTAAATAGAATATATAACCTAAAAGTACTGTTTTCGCTCTGCCAAGCCATCGGTCACTAATAATAGCAAAGAAAAGTGTACAAAAATAACTTGCACCCGTAAATATGAGAGTAACAATTGGACCACCTTTGCCCGAGCATTCATCTGGATCAACAACAACAGATAAAGTAGCGACTATGGTGTAAAATGCGATACGTTCAATTAAAGTGCTTGCTAGAATTAGGTAGATAGCTAATTGTTTTTGATAGGATTCTCGAGTGTCTCGAACCGGTGAAGGAATTTCATGTCGTAAAATAATCGGAGTTCTTTCGTCTGCATGTGATCGCTCCATGTAAAAGGTATTTTTTATTTATAAATCTTACACAAAGTGAAAGCATACATGTAATTGAAAAAGAAAAGAAAGATAAGAACTTGACGTGATAAGTGACGAACACATTATCTCTGTGTGTGTTGATACACATTTTGTTATTTTCGGTTAGTCAACGATATTGATGTTTGTTCCATAATTAAACTTGTCGGTATTTGTTGTGGATTTAATCGATAAACTCGATACTTTTTATGGCAAATAATAAATAGAACTAGAAATACAATTTGAATGCCAGCTAGAATAAAATAATAAGTATGATATCGCCACGATTGTCCACTATTGAAACACTACAGTATAGAAGGAAAATCGATCGTATATGCGAATCAAGAAATATATGTTTTTTTTTCAAATTACATTTGACATTGAATCCTCATCTGCTGGTTTAAGAAAAGTAGTACTGTACGATGTACTAACAAAAGCCGCTATTCCAGCTGTTGCAAACCTCAAACTCATGAATAGACTGAGCGCAGATTGAGGCGCAGCAAAATATGCATATTCAGAACTACCAACAACGGCGAATATTTCCGAAATACCAATGAGTATATTTTGTGGAATTTGATAATAAATATTCAGTGACGAACCATAGTCATCTAATTAAATGAACACAAAATAAAAATCTTCAAATATTTATTCAAATCCAATCTCGTACCAGTACAATATTTCTGACGAAAGATTTCAACAATACCACTTGTACACATTGCTAAACAAGCAAACAACATACCAATAGCTAATTTCCATACGATAATCTTTTCTTTTTTCCATGTTTCAAGATATTTATAAACAAATGTTCGAAGAATAAAAATACCAACTAAAATAATATACGGTATACGATTATTCTCTTCTACTTTTAAACTTACGGAGAATAGTAATTGGTTCGATCAAAGTTATCCAAATGCCCGGTGTAACTTTATCGAATAAATTCATTCGTGATGCTTGTTGAAGAAATGTTGTATTTACTTGAATGTAAATAAGCCAATAGGGAAAAAGAAGAAAGAATGCAAAAATGCCTCGTCGAAGTGATTTAACATCATTAACAACTCGATCAGGATATTTTCCACGATTTGCTGCTTTAGCAAAATCTAAAAATGATTCAGGTCGTTCATTCATACGAATATCATCTTCATCTTCATTATAATGATTTAAAATTGTTTTAAATGTCGTTGGTGAATCACGTGCATGTTTTTCTTCGACAATACTTTTACGTCGTTTATAATGACGCCACGATTGAAATGCATTAATTATCACAGGAATTGTTTTAGTTAACGCACTATCATACGGTCGAACATGTATTGCATAATGACAACTAATAAAAAATAATATAATAGCAACGAATAACATCGATGAACAAACGAGATTAGTAATAAAATAATATTGAGTGGCATCAACTTTGATATAGGGTACAACAAATATTGTTAACATGTCACCAATACTAGCTGCAATCATATAACGATCGGCATATTTTGAAATCGATTTTGATTTTCGAATTTGTTCACCACCAAAAACAGTTACATTTGCTTGAACGATACCTGCAGCAATACCTCTTCAATAATAACAAAGTATACTAATTATAAAAACAAGAGATTACATCTACGTACGTACAAATTAATATCGACAGAATCCAATATGAACATGGTTCATCGAAAATCGACGATGAATCTCGATGTGAACTTCGACCAGTACTACATAAAGATGTTGTGTCATGTGTATTAATCATAAATATAAATACAGTATATCCAATAGCATAAACAGCAAAACCTAGAATGTGTATTCTTGAAATATAAATATAGATATTCATCATTATTTTCATCTACCAATCGTAATTGTTACAGTTCGACCTAATTTTGCATCACAAAGTGCTGCAAAACATAAACTCGAAACATATCTTGTACCGGAAAATATCAATGAAACTGATGCACCATGATCAGAATCCCAACCAAGTGTTTGATTTGATTGTAATGTGGGTACAAGATTGTCTCCTAGTGTATGAAATGCTATACGTTCGAAAAGAACACTAGCCAAAACAAGATATAATGCTAGTTTTTGTTGATATGGTTCACGTTTCTCTTCTATACTTGATGGTATACCAGGTCTCAATATTAATGGAGTTAGTTCGCTCATATTTATAATGTTTACGTATGTATGTTGCAGATTTATTTATAAAATATTGTTCTTTTATCAGTTGTTAAATAATGGAAAAGAAAAAAAAAGAATGTGCGTAGGTTGAGAGAAAAGACAAACGTGTAGTTCGATAAGAAAAACTAAAAAAACTTAAATTCACCTGGCTCTTTTTCTTTGCTCACATAAACTGGCTTGTTTCCAATTGTTGTCGATTTAATTTTACGATACGAAATCTTTTCTGACAAATACCAAATATGATTATAAACACAAATTGAATGCCAGCTAGTATAAAAAAGTAAATCGAAGACATATATGAATGATCCGATGTCTTTGCATTTGGACACTAAAATAAAGAAACGTGATGTTTAAGAGAACGATATGTTTTTCAACAATTACTTCAAATTGTATTGGAAAAAAAGTTGAAATAGCTGCTGGTAGACCAATAGAACAAAAATGTAAACTCATAAATAGACTTTGAGCTGAAAAAGGAGCCGCATAATAACTAAACTCATAACTTCCAACCATTGCAAATAATTGAGAAAATCCCATAAGACTATATTCCAAAATTTGAAAATAAATCGATAATTGTTTGGCATTTGAAGAGCAGTATTCTTTCAATCGAAAATATTCAATAATACCAGTTGTACATACGGCTAAAACTGCAAAGCCCATACCAATGATAAGTTTTACAATGATGATCTTTTCTCGACTACGACCTTCGAGATATTTATAAATGAATTTATTTAATATCAAAATCCCAATTATTATTGTTAGAGGCTCTCCTAATCGCACCCACGAGATTACATATTCATTTTTTTCTGTGATATCCATTTGTCCTCCTTGACTTTCAAACGTTGAATTAGTCTAGAAGAAGAAGAAGAAGACTTCAATATCAAATAAATCAATCTTTTCTATTACTTGATTGTAAACAAACCAATAGACAATAAGAATACCAAAAACATAGAAAGCTCTACGAAGTGATTTAACATCGTCTACAATACGATCATGATATTTACCATAGGGAAGTTTAGCATAATTAAGAAAACTTGTAAATTGTTGTTCATCATCATCATCCTCTTCCACTTCCACCTCATGAGATGATTCATCTACATCACTTAAAATACGAACATGTTCGTCATCGGTCCGATGCAATCTATACCATGATTGACAGGCATTGAATATTACAGGAAAAAAATTAGTAATAACTGTTTCATTCATACGAATATCCAAATAATATTTCCAGCCCATGAGAAATACTATCGTCGCAATAGCAATGGATATAGTTGCTATGAGATACACAACGTAATAATATCTACTACCGCTCTTGATGACTACACCGAATTGAATGTAGGGAATGATTGAATAAGCAATCAAACTACCAGTATTAATTACAACAGCATATTTATCAAAATATCGAGCTTTAAGATTTGTTGAATGTGTTTGTTCAATACCAAATACAGCCAAGTTCGATTTCACTGCTCCAGCACCCAAACCCCTTTAAAAACAAAAGAAAATTGAAGGTGACTGTTCAAAATTTCATTTACGTAAGAACAAGTGTTCCAAGAATCATTGGAGCACATTTCTCCGTATCAATAGTTGTTACATTGTGATAATCTGTTTCATTAAACGTAAACTTACACGAAGGAATATGTCCTGAAGCCGCTATCGTCATCAATGTAAAACCAATTAAATACAATCCAAAACCGATAATAATCATTCGAAATTTGCCAAGTTTTGCATCGCTAATAATTGCAAAGATTAATGTTGACAAATAGCTTGTTGCTAGAAGTGTTAGTTTAATTTTTCTCAATAGGAATGATTTCATTCAATTGCCATAAGATTTACCGGAAAAGATCAATGAGGCAGTTTGACTATGTGTTGAACTCCAATTAAATGATTGTTTCGTTGGTAATGTTTCGAAAAGTGTATCCATCATTGCATAAAAAGCAATACGTTCGAATAGAGTTGTTAATAGAATAAAATATACGGCTCGTTTTTTCTCATGTAGTTCACGACGATCACGAATAAACTGTGGAATTCCTGATCTAGCAATAAGTAATGTGTGTTCATTTCCTGCGGTAGAATTCAACATTTATTTTAAATCTAAATAAAAATAAAAATCAACGAACATATGACAATAAAAAGATAAGAGAATAAAAAAGAGAAGGTAAAAAAATGACGTATTTATATCTCGTCAATGTAAACTTCGCGTTGAATGATATAGGTCACTTCATAGTTGGTTTAATTTGTTCAGGATTTAATTGAATAATATTATTTTTTTTACAACATACAATAAAAATAATCAAAAATAAACATTGAAATCCAGCGAGTAGAAAAAAATAGGTATAATATCGCCATGGTTCGGCATTTCCAAAGGACTACAATGGTTCATAAGAGTTAGATTTTAAATTCAACAAATCAGATAGTTAATACATACGAGACAAGAAGAGCTCGTTGCTGATAGTTGTAGAAAACTATTACTGAATCCTGTATTGACAAATTGAGCTACACCTGCTGCTGTAAAACGAAAACTCATAAAAAGACTTTGAGCAGAACGAGGCGATGTATAATAAGCAAATTCGAAACTTGCCACAACACCAAATACTTCCGAAAGACCAATCAATGCGTACTGAAGTATTTGATTGGCAATTGATAATTCACTGTTTTTACTAGTCTTCTCAATACATTTGTTTTGTCGAATACATTCAACCGATCCAGCTACAATCATGGCAAGAATGGCAAAACACATACCGAGAATAAATTTGATGATCAACAGAAATTCTTTTTTCCAACTATCGAAATATTTATAACTGAGTATTTCGAATACAAGAAGTCCGACTATGCATATATATGTATAAAATTAACATTTACTTTTTTTCGAACTTACCGATGATTGTTATTGGTACAACAAGTTTTGACACAATAATAGAATCATTATTCGAAGACGAATACATTCGATTGCCTTGTTTTACAAAAGTTGTATTTATCTAAAAATTCCAACAAAGAAGAATACTCAAGAAGAATTCTTTTCCTTTTACTTGATTGTACATAATCCAATATGGAATGAGCAAACTAAATACAATAACAGTACGTACTAATGCTTTAGCATCATTAACAATTCGATCTTGAAATTGTCCATGATGAACAATTTTTGCATAGTCAAGAAATGACAGTGGTTGTTCATTCAAATTATATGAACGTTCTCTTTGTTGATAGCTTTTCTTCGATCGATATGCATTGATGCATACTTGAATAAATTTTGTTAGAACTGTATCATATGGTTGAATACAAGTGGAATATCGATAAGCAATAAAAAATAATAAAATCGATATTAGAAGTACTCCTGTTATAGCTGTATACATAGTATAGAAATGTTCCGAATAATCTTTTATGTATGAAGTAGCAACTATTGCAGTAATATCACCGATATTTAAAACGATTTGAAATGTACCAGCATATCGAGAGATTGATTTCAAATCTTGAATTTGTTCACCAGCAAAAACTGCTAAATTCGATTGTGTTGTTCCAACACCAAGTGCGCTGTGTAAATAATTAGAAAACGTTATTATTTTATTTTATAAATATAAAAGTATACTTACATACAAATAAGTATTAGAAAAACTCCTGGAGAACACGGTTCCTGAAATACAGATGTTGCATTATTGTGATGTGTATTATTATTAGCTAAATGACAAAATGAAATTGTGTCATTTGACATTATAATCATCAATACTGATCCAATTAAATAAAATATATAACCTGTATACCGTAATAAAATAAAGAATAAAAATAGAATGTAATACATTTTCTATTACCAAGAACAATCGTTTTAGGTCGACCTAATCGAGCATCACAAAGTGCAGCAAATACAAACGTACATATATATCGAGTACCTATACAAGAAATTGAAGTCAATTTGATAGATAATATGCACACAAATAATTCTACCGAAGAAAGTCGATGATGCTGTTTCACTATGTTCAGAACTCCATGCTACTGTCATGTTTGATGTGAGAGTAGTTTTAATACTATTAGTCAATGAATAGAATGTAATTCGTTCGAATAGAATACTTCCAAGTAGTAAACACAATGCTAATTGTTTTTTATAAACAGATCGTCTATCCGATAAAGATGTAGAAATAACATGTGATACTTCATCTCCATCAGATTCACTCGATGTATCCATTTGTTAAACTTTAAAAATTATTCTATCTAAAACAATTTTATCACAATGATTTAATTGTCATTGACGACTGTTGGTGTTTGAATAGCTGTTTGAGTTGGTCGTACTTGTTCGGGATTTAATTTAATAATATGATATTTTCGATAACATAGGATGAAAATCAAAATGAAAATCAATTGAAAACCAGCAAGAGAAAAAAAATAGATATAATAATATGTATCATTAGTCTTATATTTGAAAAGTAATTTTTGAATTTCTAGATCGATAAATTGTGCGCATCCCACTTTTATAAAATAAAATGCCATGAAAAGTGATTGAGCGGATCTAGGGGATGCATAATATGCAAATTCATACGAAGATACTGCTACGAACACTTCAGAAACAGCAAGGAATGCAATTTGAAATAACTGATACTTAAAATCTAAGCTCGTTCGAGAAATTTTCCAATAAATGATTTCCGTTGTAGCAGCTGCCAACATGGCTAACATTGCAAAAAACATGCCGATTATTAATTTAACGACTAATATTAATTCTTTATTCCATGCATCGAAGTATTTATAAACGAAAATTTCGAGAATAAGAATACTAACTAATTTCAATATGAAGAAGTTTCGCGAAAGTTTTCTTTTTTTTTCCAAAAAAATAAAACTTACCAACAACTATCAATGGATCAGGAATTTGCATCCAATTAAACGAATCAGAATCTTCTACTTTAAATGTTCGGTTTCGTTGTTCAGGAAATGTTGTATTCTCCTAAATAAAATAACAATCAAATCTATTTAGTAATATCATTATAAGTTTGATATTTTAACTTGATTATAAAGAAGTGAATATGGTAAAATAAGACAAAACACAATAATAGTACTCCACAATGTTTTAACATCATTGACAAAACGATCTTGAAATTTACCATGATTCATTACTTTAGCAAAATCAAGAAATCGTATAGGAGAATGTTCAATTTCATTGGATGATTCATTCGAACGAGAACGAACTAAACGGTTGTATCGTCGATGATCGTACCATGATTGAAATGCATTGATTAACACTGGTACACATTTAGTTACAACTGTATCATAGGGTTGCACATGAACAGCATATCGACAAGCAAGTGCAAATAATAGAATAGAGATAAGAAGTACTGCTAAATTAGCAGCATATACAATATAATAATACTTATGATATTGAGGCAAACAATTAGGTGGTATCAGAGCAAATAAATAAGCTATATTTAATAATATCATGTATATATTAGCAAAATGTGTAATGAATTTGGAATCTTGGATTTGATCCAGAACAAAAACTGATAAGTTAACTTGCACAATTCCAGAACCTATGACACTTTTTAAGATTTAAAATGTTATCAAAATGATACACATAAATGTTCACATTTACATAATGGAAAATGCTGTTAAAAACCATGGGGTACAATCGACGAAATCAATCGATTTCGATGGAGCCAAAATAATAATGATTGAGATATGACCAATTAAATATAAAACGAATCCTGTATCATAGAAAATGACTAGATATGATGATAAAAACGCAAAAGAATTACCAATAATGATCGTATTTCTTCGACCAATTTTAGCATCACATAATGCAGAAAATACAAGCATGGTAATATATCTTTCAGCATAAAAAATATATGACACATTTGACATATGAGTTGAAGTCCAATTGAACGTTTGATTATTTGTAAGTGTGTTAGAAATATTATTCATCAATGAATAATAGACAAGACGTTCGAAAAAGATACTCGCAAATATGATATAAGCCGCTAATCGTTTGTGCCCAACTTCTTGTTTATTTTCATCTTCTAAGTGAGGTAATGATGATGCAACACTTTCTGTTTCACTTGATCGATGCATCTATATAAGAAAAAAAATAAATAAAAATATTAAATGAACAAATATGTTTTATGTTTTCCATTTTTATTAATTATTTTGAATAATGTCGTATACAAATATTTGAAAACAAAAATATAGTCCTATATATATATTGTTTGTTTGGTATGTTATGTTATATTCTAACATCAGATGGTAATGAATCGTCGAGTAGTAATTGATTTGTTTCCAATTGTTGTGAATTTAATTTGAAGAGTCGAGTTTTTTTGTAGCAAATGAAAAATATAATAATAAAAATTATTTGAAGACCAGCCAAGATAAAGAAATAAGTATAAAAACGCCAAGCTTGTGCAATGTCCGTACACTTAAAAAGACAAACAAATAAAAGACTTTCATAGACGTAATTTTATAGTTTAAAAAATATATTCACCGTCCATTTCGAACCATCGGTTTCATATTTTAAAAACCAGTGACTATACAACAAGTCGATAAATACAGCAACACCAGCTGCAGCAAATCTCAAACTCATAAATAAACTTTGACCTGAACGTGGAGCAGCGAAATATGCAAATTCATAACTGGCAACCATTGAGAATAGTTCCGAGAGACCAATGAGAATATTTTGTGGTATTGTTACATGGACATCTAATTTTGATGAATTACAATCCAAGGAAGTACATGATTTTTGTCGAAAGATTTCGACAACACCAGCTGTAATCATCGCCAATGCAGCAAAACAAAAACCAATAATAAATTTATTTACAACCAGTTTTTCTTTATTGCATTTTTTTAAATATTTCTTGAAAAATAAATGCTGAATAACAATACCGACTGAATAGAAATAATTAATTAATTGATTAATTGAAAAACAAAACAGAAAGAAAATCTATTTATACTTATGATAGTTATAGGATCGGCTAATGTTATCCAATCAGTAGGAATATCTTCATTTGGATTTTTCATTGTTAATGCTTGTCGACGAAAACTTGAACTGATCTGTGTACATTAAAAAAAGATCATAAAGATATTCTAGTTCGATAAAATAGTCGTACTTGATTGTATGCTACCCAATAGGAAATAAGAAGAGTAAAAACAATGAGACCACGTCGAAGTGCATTCACATCATCGACAATACGTTCTTGAAATTTACCATTGTAAACAAGTTTTGCATGATCGAGAAAATTTGCTGGTTGATCATCTGCAACTGGCAAATGTTCTCCTCCATTATAACTGTAGGAAGTCGCTCGACCAAACGAGGAATACATTATTGGATTGCTATTTAAGCCTAGAGAATTAGTTTGTTTATGAATTCGCCATGATTGAAATGCATTGATGATAACAGGAAATAATTTCGTTAAAACACTATCGTATGGAACTGTTGGAAAACAATATCGACAAGCAATGAGAAACAATATAATAGACGTAAAGAGAGCTATAGCTGAACTTAAATAGACGTAAAAAAAGGCTTTTTCTTGTGCTTCAACTTGTAGATGAGCGAATGGAATAATTGTTAATGCTAAACTTTCGCCAACATTGACTGCAATTACATATTTATCAGCATAATGTGATATTGCTCTTAATCCACGAATTTGCTCGGCACCAAAAACCGACATATTTACTTGTACATTTCCAGCAGCAAGAGCACTTTATCGAATAAAGATCATATATATATATATAGTTTTTGTTTTTCTTCTACAAAATTATTTGAATTACGTGCAAATTATTGAAATCAATACCCAAGATAAACATCCTTCGTCAGACATCGAATATTCAGAGGCAGAATGTTCATGAGAAGGTCGTTTACAAGATGTTGATGATACATTTGTATTTACTATGATGAGTATATAACCAATAGCATAGAAAATAAAACCTTGACAAATGAAATTATTACAAATCGTAAGAATTTGTTTTTGTTTCTAGAAATTACCGATGAGAATAGTTAGTTTTCTTCCTGATCGTGCGTCACAAACAGCTGCAAAGATCAATGCAGCAAGACATCTTGTACCAGAAAATATAAATGAAGCTGTTTTAACATGATTTGCATGCCATGCGAGTGTACTGTTAGATAGTAATGTAGGTGCAAGATTTTGAAGTAATGAATAATAAGCAATACGTTCGAAAAGAATACTAATAAGTATAAGAAAGACAGCTAATTTTTTTTCGTAAGCTTGTCGTGTATCGTGAGTTTTTAAAGAATTGCCTGGCGTTGAAACAAGTGGTGTTTCTTCGTCGGTGTCAGATTCGTACGATGGTTCCATTTTGCGTCTGTGTATTAGTAGTTTGTGAATATAAAAAGAAAATTCAAACGAGAAAAAAAATGAGATAAAAAGAAGAGAAAAAAGATAGATAAGTGTATAAGTCACACGCGAAAAGAATGTCTATTCGATAACTTTTTTTTAGTAAACACGCATGTTTTATTAAATAATGATACTGAAATTCAACTGGTTGATTCTATTTGAGATCTATTTAAATATCTTATCGAGTAACAGTGCAATCTTTCATGTAGCACAGTTTGGTGCATATCCAAATGATAATATTGATGATTCAAGAGCAATTCAATTAGCAGTCAATAGAGCTATTCGTTCAGAATTAAATAGTACTGTTGTTTTCGGAGCTGGTATTTATAATTTATCATCAGCAATTAATATCACCAATGCAATTAATTTAACAATTACAGGACAAGGAATGAGCGAAACATTATTAGTTGGCAATAATCCTATTTTTATATTTACTGCTGAATATTGTCAAGGAATTACTATTCGTTCATTTTCGATTGATTTTGATCCATTACCATTTACAGCTGGTTATGTTGTCAACGTAAATAATACGTATATTGATATTCGAGTTGTATCACCACATCGAACGGATGTCAATCGAAAAGTTGTTTCTATTTTTCGATATGATCCGATGGAACAAAGACCAGCGTTTGGTGTTAAAGCATATCAAATATTTCAAAGTCCACCGAATAATGTAAGCACTACTATTGTTGAATCGGGTGTTCTTCGATTGCCTATTGAAAGACGATATGAATTTGTCGAAGGAGATTCAATTGTTGCTCTATTTGATTTGCCAGCTAATGCCTTGTCGATAAAATATTCCAGCGATGTATTCATCGAATCGATCACCGTTCATGCTTCATGGATGATGGGATTATTAACCTTTCGAGCAACACGACTTACTGTACTTGATTATCATGCAGAGCCAGGCCAAGGACGTTGGTTAAGCACAAATTCAGATTGTATGCATTTTACAGATGCACGAGAATATATCAATTTATCAAATAGCAAATGTCATTTAACAGGAGATGATGGATGTAATATTCATAAAGTTTATTTACAAGCAGCAGAAGTGATTAATACTACTGCTCTAGTACTGAAAGCAATTGGTTGGATTGAACCTGTAAGAATTGGCGAAGGAATTCGATTGGAATTTA
>ERZ778019.1202-NODE-1202-length-37681-cov-13.503668_pt1 | contig 37681 bp, 32 predicted proteins | sample MGYA00375749_ERZ778019 | MGnify/ENA primary metagenome ERZ778019 (study PRJEB29350, sample SAMN05389821) | bioreactor metagenome | isolation source: Ammonium sulfate bioreactor | place: South Africa: University of Cape Town | collected 2014-03-17 ... | reverse complement strand
AGGTGTTGCAAGTGGAACAGAATTTTGTGGTACGTATATCTTTTGAATTCTGAATTCTATTCATTTTTATTTTATCAGGTCCTGAATCTGCTCCAATAACTCGTTCTGAATTTTGGAGTTTTAATATCTGGGATCCAGGTCTTTCAAGTACAACAACAACAACGACAACACCGCCAACAACAGGAACTGTAACCACTCGGCCATTAGGTACCTCGACTCCAAACACTTTGGTATGTTTTAAATTTCCTAATAACCTACTTCAACAACTATATCATGTGATTGATAGCAAACAACGACTGGTCTTATTATTGGTACTTCAACTACCCAAACAACAACAACAACGACTACTAGTAGTTCAACAAGTAATGTATTATCGTTAATTCAACTTCCATCGTGTATTTTTTTTCTTGTTTTCTATTCCTAGGCGTTACAACAACAACAGCAAATACAGCCACTACACCAATTACTGATATGCCAATTGTCGATCCACTCACTTTTGTATTCACACATTATTTTCATCTTGACTTTCAGTTGACAAAAAACATTATTTTCTAATTTAGGAAGAATCATGTAAACAATCAGTAGCAATCATGACAGTCGTTGGATCTGTCGTTATGTTTATCGTTCATGGTATTGCTATGTTTAGTCTTTTTACTAAAATGAACAATAGCTTCAATCCAAATCGAATTGCTCCTCTCGTCAAACACCAAGCTCGTGTTAAAAAACTTCGATTATAACTTTTTATTTTCAAATAAAATCAATTTTCTGATTCAACAGCAATGTTCTCATCGTCATTTTCGTTCGATCTATTTGCATATTCGTAGTAGTATGTTTCTTGCGGTGGATTAGGATCGATTTGTTGAATTAATCGATTGATTTCTTTCATTTTTGAACTCTCACGTACTTCTTGAAATGAATCTGCTGGTATATTCTGGTCCATTTTATCGTATTGATGCCATAATCTTTTCGCCCAGTACAAACGTTGCAATGTTTGTTTTTTACGATTTGGATCAGAGCGCAATCGTTCAGCACGATTAATAAAATAAGTTGCAATGTCACGTAACAAACGTTGTAGTAAAGTTGAGTCAAAATCAAAGATTTCAACATTAATATAATTAATTGCCCATTCTAAATGTTCTTTCACGTTTTGACAAAAAACATAGATTGAACTGCATGGTTCTTGAGTAATTTTATCTATAGAAGCATCTGGATTATAATTGAATATCTCCGGTACGATTTCTTTTCCTAATCGACCAGAAGTTATCAAGAAAACTTTCTTATCTATTGAATGTTGTTTGTATGCTTTCAGACATTGATTTTTATCATTGAATACTTGTAAAAGAAAGTATATGCCTTCAAATAGTACAGGTTGAGCTTCACTTTCACGCAAAAGATTTTCATAATCCCTTCGTCTAAGTTGAGTTGGCACTGATTCACGCGGATCTGTATTACTTCCAAATGCTTTTTTTAAATGTCTGTATTCTTTTGGATTTCCTATGTTAGCATCAAGCCAAAGTATGATATGATTTGGTTCTTCGTCGTCATGATTTGGATTTAAACCGTCTTGATAGTTAGCCGTTGCCATCGAATATGAGAAAAGAAGAGAAAAATCTAAATGATTGCAGACAAATGTAATACGGTTTTTTCCAAATCGGTTTTATCGATGGTTAGTCATCAAGTTTGATTCAATCAATAGTGTGAAAAGATCTGCAGATGTCGCAAACAAAGAGTGAGTTATTGAGACAATAGTTGACAAAATTCATTTAAATAATTGTTGTACAATTTTCTTTTTCTCACAGTGGAACACAACAAATTTATATGATGCACATTATATTGCAGTTGAACTATCGAGAATTTTCATAGGAATAAAGGATGTATTATTCTTTATAAATCTTCTAAAAAATGCTCAACCTGTATTTGTATTTCTAACTATTATTTGCGTTTCAGTTGCTCTACAGGATTTAATTTATCAGAATAGTTCACTCTGATTATCATATTCATGATCACGTATATATCGTGGACTTAATTCTACAGAAAGAATAAAAACAGTGTGTAGGAAAGATTTGGAAAAAACCCATAAAATATACGACAGAACGAAAGAACGAGATAAAAGTACATATACAAGTAAATATATCCATATAACAAGGAGAAGAACGATCGCACATGGCGGATATCATCTGAAAGCATTGGCAATCCTTTCGTCATTATATCGTAGATTGCTGCACTTTTTTCGTTTTTAGTTTATCTGCGATAGATGTTGAATTGAAGCAAAAATTTCGCTTTAACGCCTGATATTTAAAAGTAAAGAATTATTTCAATTATTAATCTTTCCATTTCAGATAATTCTTCAATGGAAACTAGCGAATACGAGCAATCTTTACGTGCATGCATCAATCAAAATAAACATGTTATTCGAAAGTTATCAGAACTTGCTGCAGAAGCAGAAAGTCATCATACAACTTGTAATGTAGTGAAAACAGGAGGAACACTAGCAGGTGTAGCTGGAACAGGAATAATGATTGGATCATTACTAGCAGCTCCGTTTACTGGTGGAGCATCATTAGCAGTGACTTTAGCTGCTGCTGGCTGTTCGGTGGGCGGTGCTGCAACGAATATAGTTACGGGCGTGGTTGATAGAAGCAAATCAAAGGGAATTATTGCTGAAATTCAATCACTTATCGATAGTCGACAAAAAGTTGCACTTAAATTAAAAGAACAAAGCGAATATTTCAGCAGAACTGTCGAAGATTTGATTTCGAATGGAATGCTCGAAGAAAATGCCGTAAATTTGGTTTTCAATGGTATGAAAATAATAGAGAAAACTAACATGATTCGATTTCTGTTCTCTAGCATTGGCGAATGTTCATTTGAATCTGAAAGATGTTGCTACTCAAGATTCTGCACGTGCTGCACTTATAGCATCCGGTCGTCTTATTCAGATTGAGATGAGTCTTCTCAAAACATTGGAATCTACCACTAAAGTTACTTCTGTATTGTCGGCTGCTATTCCTGGATCTCATCAGCTAATCCTCAAAAGTGTTGAAATATCGGCAAAAGAGTAAATTTCGTTCGAAAATTGAATCGAAAAATTCAACGAACTTTTGTTCAGAGCTGCAAAACTTGGTCTTGTTGGTAAGGAAGTCGTAGAATTAAGTGGTCACGCTGCCCATGTTATGAAAACGGGTGGTCACGCTGCCCATGTTATGAAAACGGGTGGTCACGCTGCTCATTTTATGAAAACGGGTGGTCAAGCTGCAAGTGTTATGAAAACGAGTGGTCAAGCTGCGAGTGTTATGAAAACGAGTGGTCAAGCTGCGAGTGTTATGAAAACGAGTGGTCAAGCTGCGAGTGCTATGAAAACTGGTGGTCAAGCTGCGAGCCTTATGAAAACTATAGGGACAGTTGCCGTTATTACATCTGTCGTAGTCACCGTAGTAGATGTGGCTTCTTTAATTCGAGATTGGGCAAGTGATCATCCTACGATTCGAGTTATCAACAATATTAAACAACAATTACAAGATGAAACAAATAAGTTTGAAGAATTATATTCTACAATTGACGCATTCCGTGATCGTATTTATTTTGCAACTATTGATGATATTCCCATAATTGGTTCGATTAGCCAAGGAAACGAAATAATCATTGCTTTACTCACTCAAGATCTTGCTCGATGTGTAAAAATTTGCGAACAAATCGATATTCAATGGCCATTCAAAAATATTATGACTGAAATTGAAATTGCTCGATTACTTATTGAAAACAATGCTGTACATGAATTCAATGAAAAAGAAGTCAAAACAATTGTACAGAAACGTGGCAAACGTGCAAGTGCTGCCATTCAACTTTTATACAGTCAACTTGTTGAAAAAGTAGAACAACAAAAACAATCTGCGATCAACAATAAAGAGAAATCGAAGAGAAGTCAACGAGGTGAACATGTAATCAACAATAGTGTTATCAATGTTCAAAGAGATATTATTGATATGTTTCTTACACAGAGATTGGGTATGCCATTCGGTCAGCTGACTCGAATTCCACCTGAAAGTGCTATTTATCAAGCTTATCACCATCCTTTTACTGCTGATATTACAAATAATATTCGAAATGTAATGGTAGCTCATATTCCTAATGATGTCTTTTATTTTGATAGTAATGCTATGATCTATGGAATTCTTATTTACATTCTTCGTTATGCAGCTAAAAATCATATGCAATTTCTATATGACAATCCAGGTTTACAAGGTTCACCACAAACAGCTACACTTCGTACAACTCGTTTCTTAATGAACCAAATGCGAGTCTACGTGGATGATTTTGCATTAAATTATTGGTTAACATATCAGCGTGGCAATCCGGCAACTTATGAAACATCGCGAATCGTGGTATGGGAAATGTTTTCAGATTTATATGATCAAATGAAAATTTGGATTCAAGAACTCAAACGTTTTGGTTATTAACTTTTAGTTAATATCAGTAGAAATTCTTTTATAGAATAAACTGTAGCACGTTTCTTTTTTAATTAAATCATTTTTTCATGAAATTTTAACCGTCTCCAGCCGGCTAACAGAATACTTTTCTTCTAATTTTGAAGATTTTCAGAGAACTTCTTTACAAAACGATTGAATTTTTTGAATCGTCTCCTTTTTCAAAGATTTTGGAAGAATTTCTTCTAAATTTAAATAGATTTCAAGGAATTTTTCTCGCGAGTTTGAAGGATTTCAGAAAAATTCCTTTCCGAGGCATCCAATTCTGAAGGCATTTCTTTCACTATTTTCCAGAGATTTCGATCGAACTTTATTCTGAATCTCTGGATTTTAATGAACGCTTCTCTCGATTTTGAGGGTTAGTCGTTGCCATCGAATATGAGAAAAGAAGAGAAAAATCTAAATGATTGCAGACAAATGTAATACGGTTTTTTCCAAATCGGTTTTATCGATGGTTAGTCATCAAGTTTGATTCAATCAATAGTGTGAAAAGATCTGCAGATGTCGCAAACAAAGAGTGAGCTGAGACAAATAATAGACGTAAGTGATGACAGAGCAGAAATCTTCGCTTCTCTAGAAATTATTTTTATTCAGGATGATGATGCAAAAGCGGATATTTTCAAAGAAATCTCCGGTTCTGTTTTGATGACTTGAAAAATTTTATTGAATCTAAATAATTATAAAGGCAATTAAAGTGTTAGTTTGTATTTGTATTAATATGTGCGGCTGATCTTAGTATAACAGTGAATCGACGTTGACGAACAATATGTACGAATTGTTTGTGTAGACTCTCTCGAAAATAGGCGCTCGTCAATGTATTGATATAGAAATTTTTACAGAAATTTAAATAATAAAACCATCGAGCAATGAAACTAAAAACGATTAAAACATAAAGACGCAATAGATCGGTTGGTATTTTCTGAAAAAAACCCAATAGATAAATAACAATATACGGAATATTGAGAAAAATAGTAAGAATAACTTGAAATAAAACCATTCGAATCATATGAACATTCTGTCGAGTTAAATGATGAAGACCATTTTGTGTTTGAGCATGAACTCGTCGTCGACTTGTTCGTACATTGAAAAATATCCACCAACCAAAAACACACAATAGAAACGGTATTATTGCGCCATTATATAGAGCAAAGAAAAATCCATCGATTATAATAAATATTGTTGATGAACTTGTTAAAACAGTACAAGCCGAAACATTTGTAAGAGAATTTGTAACGTAACTATACGCAATTGGAATATGAAGTCCGAAAAGAACCCAAAAAAGAAATGTTAAACCAGTAAAAATTCGTCCGATTTTCACTCGACTATATTTTCGAATCGTTGAATTCAATGAACTCGCACATAAACGATCGAATGATGCAAGTGCCATGTAACTCGATGATAAACACGGAAAGATAAATATAAAATAATTTCCAAGTTTACACCAGGTATCGGTCGCATACATTCGATTGATAACATTCGGATGATAAGTTGCGATGATCTGCGTGAGAACGATGATTTGCATGGTACACATATCGGTGATTGATGTTGCAAGAAAGTACATCGAACATGTATTCGATCGAATTTGTTTTTGTAGAAATGTTAGCAGATTTAATATACTACCAAGCATACCGATTGTATATAAACTAATCAATATATATTGATCCATTGCAAGAAGTACATTCGATAAAGTCTGAATGTCGTATAGTGTAACTCTTGACGAGAGATTCGACATACTTTGTTCTGTCAATGAGTTGAGCGCTTTATTATAACAGCAACAACACCACAGATAGTCTCTTCTATATATTTAAGATTCGTATTTCATAATTAGAGATGCCATCTGACGTATTAAACATAGAACAAAAGATTTGATATTAACTATTCATTAAAAATTTGAGATATATGGGGTAAAAAGACAACTGAATCTTTTGATATTAAAAATTAATATTTTCTTTCTTTTTTTTTCTTCGAAAAATAATTAAACGTTTGTGATATCTTATCATATCATTGAAAACAAAATCATGTTTTTTTATATGTGTTTCATTTTAACAAACGAAGAATAAAAACAAGCATTTTGTAGGTAGTAAAAGAACGGAAGAATGACTAAATAGGAAGAAATAGAATAATCATATAAGCATTGATTTCACTTTAGAATAAAGAAAATGAGTAATACGACTGTGAAGCCAACAGCAAGTTCAGAAAAATTAAAAGAACAAGCGAATGCTGAATTTAAAAAAGGTAATTACACATTAGCTGTTGAATTGTTTAGTTATGCGTTGGAACAAGTCCCTAAATACGCACCGTATTTAACTAATCGTGCACTTTGTCATTATCGTTTGAATGATGCGGAGAAGGTTTTAAAAGATGCAAATGCAAGTATACAAATCGATCCCAATTGGACGAAAGGTTATTTTTATAAAGGCAGAGCTTTCGAAATGTTAAATCGTAAACAAGAAGCCATCGAATGTTTTCGAAAATGTTGCGAATTAGAACCGAATAATAAAGAATACGAAGGCGTTCTCGAACAACTTGCCGGTCCGATTAAACGCACGACTGTTGCTAAGCCACCACAAGTCGTCGAAGAAGTTCAAGGTCCTGAACATGATGTTGTTTGTGATCTTTGCCGACGTTGTCCTATAGTTGGCATTCGATATAAATGCACAGTTTGTGACGATTATGATTTATGTTCGAAATGTCTGAATACCAATCCGAGTCAACGAGGACATCTGGATACTCATCCATTTGCGCCGATAAAAACTCCTCAACAACCTGTAGCAACTCGACGAGCAGCAGCAGCAGCACCGATTGATGTGTCACTTTCGATTCATAGTTATAATATAATTCTAGTTGTTGATGTTTCATTATCAATGATCGGTTATGATGGATACGGTCGAGTTAATCCAGCGAAAAATCGTTGGCCAGCAACCGAACGAGGTATTATTAAAATAGCCAATCAATTAGGTCTTCGTGATCGTTTTTCATGTCTTGCATTCAATGCTAAAGTCTATGAATTCATGGAAAACGAACCAGCTAGTACCGCAAAAGTCAAACTAGCTCTCGCACTTCCAACTCTAAAGCCTGCTTTTAACGATGCCAATCCCGGCACGGCTTTGTACGATGCAATTGACTCGGCGTTTACTTTATTATTTCAAAATAAAATTGCTGGCTTATTAGCAAGTGATTCGAATCGAAATCAGATTATTTTAATAACCGATGGCGAAGATGGTGATTCGAAACGAAGCAATCTACAGAAAGCGTGTTCACAAATGAAAACCATTTGCGATGATTTCGATACCGATGTTTTACTAATTGGAATCGGTTTGGAAGCACAAGGTCGACAGGCAATGAATTATTTGAAACGATTCGGAGGCGACAAATGTAAATTCATTGATTTAACTAATCTGGCTGAATTAGACGATATTTTCGATCGTATTTCATTTGTTTTTACACAGAGAAAACCTGTTATTAATGTTTAATTTTTCTTTTTCTAATAAAAAAACTACACGCGTGAGGTAAATAGATAAAAAACTGTGGTGCATCAGTGATAAAAACGAAACTCGTGTTTATTAGGTGAAAGCGAAGATTTTCTATTGCATATGAAAAGAAATGTTGAAGTACATCGTTGTAATTTTGTCGATAACGAGTTATGTTTTAACTCGAAGCTCGAATGTACAAACACGAACATGGGATGAAGCTGTAGCACTTGCCACGACATTTGCTAAGCAAATGACTTTAGAAGAAAAATGTAATATGACAGCAGGTGTGCCCGGTGTTTGCGTTGGGACAGTAACGCCTGTGCCACGTTTGAATTTCAATGGTCTTTGCTTCAAAGATTCGCCATCGGGCGTCGGAAATCACGTTCCTTTTTCAACGGCGTTCGTTGCGGGAATTCAAATCGCAGCAACTTGGGATCGTGATTTGTTCTATCAACGTGCTGCTGCTTTGGCACAAGAATTTCGAGCTAAAGGCGCAAATTTTGCTCTTGGACCAATGATGAACATCGATCGAAACGCTCTCGGCGGTCGTAATTGGGAAGGATTCGGTGCTGATCCGTATCTATCCGGTCAAAATGCATTTGCCTATGTTCAAGGCGTTCAAGATCAAGGCGTTGTTGCAACAGCTAAACATTACATCTGCAATGAACAAGAAACAAATCGTTTCTATTCGGAAACCGAAGGAGGATATACGGCATCGAAAGGTTATTCAGCTAATCTCGATGATAAAACGATACATGAAATTTATCTATGGCCGTTTGCTGATAGTGTTCTGGCCGGTGCTGGTTCGATTATGTGTTCGTATAATCAAGTCAATGGAACGCAAGCTTGTGAAAATGATAGAACGTTAAATGGTCTTTTGAAAGGCGAACTCGGCTTTCGAGGTAATGTGATGTCGGATTGGGGTGCAACGAAATCCGGCATTCCATCGGTGTTAGCTGGACTAGATATCGACATGCCAGGTGATAAATACATGGGCTTTAGTCTTGTTGAAGCGGTTAAAAATGGTTCCGTATCGGAATCACGAATCGATGATATGATTGTTCGAATTCTAGCTCCCTATTATCTTCTCGGACAAGATCAAGGTTATCCAACTGTCAATTTAAGTTACGACGGAATGAGAGATCATTATGTCACCAATCGAGATCTTGGCATTGCCGGTATCATTCTTTTGAAAAATGTGAACAATACTCTGCCATTGAATGCTGAAACTCAAAAGTATTATTCAGTCTATGGTTCAGCTGCAAGTCAACAGAAAAGCGATGTTGATCTTCGTAATTACCCTGAAATCGATGGTGCACTTTACCAAGGAGGTGGTTCAGGTTTTGTTCGACCGACTTATTTCATCGATCCACTTTCATCATTGATGAAAAAAGCTCGTGATGATCATCTACAAATTCAATATGTCATCGATCAAAACGATTACACGGCAATCAACCGTTCATTACAAGATAATTCGTTTACTAAAAACGGACCCTGCATCGTTTTTATTAGTGCTTGGTCGAAAGAAGGAGCCGATCGAGCTAATCTATCGGCGTATAACGACGGAGAAAAACTCATTAAGACAGTTCTCGATTATTGTCCGTCGACAATCGTTGTTGTTAACAGTGTTGCACAATTGAATCTTGAAGCATGGATCGACCATCCGCATGTAGCGGCTGTGATTTGGTCGGGTTTACCGGGCACTGAATATGGTCCAGCTTTTGTTGACGTTCTTTTTGGTAATTATAATCCTGGAGGTAAATTAGTTTTTACAATTGCAAAGAATGATTCAGATTATGGAACGAATATTACAACAACTTATAATTCGAATTATACCGAAGGTGTTTTCTTAGATTATCGACATTTTGATAAATATAATATTAAACCAAGATTTTCTTTTGGTTTCGGTTTGTCTTATACAACATTTACATTTTCGTCTTTGTTTATTTCGAAAGCAAACGAGGAAAGTTCTTCAAAACTTTATCGTAAACCTCGTCTTACATCGTATATGAATTCAAAACTATTGTCTTTCTATGAACCTGTTTATACAATTACTTTTACCGTTCGAAATACTGGCAGCGTTGATGGTTCAGAAGTTGCTCAATTATATTTGACATTTCCTGAAGAAGCTGCTGAACCACCGAAGATCCTTCGAGGTTTCGAACGTGTTTATCTCGAAGCTGGTCAATCGCAAACAATAACTTTAGCTTTAACACAACGTGATATTTCCTATTGGAATGTCGTCAATCAAAAATGGACAGTAGCTAAAGGCAAATACACAGTTTCGATTTCAACATCGGCGAATAATGCTGATATTAAACTTCAACAATCATTTGAAATTTAGAATTAAAAAACAAATAAAATTAAACATTGGATGCATTCATTGATCGTCGAAGTTCATCGATTTGATCAATCCATTTCAAAGTCCTATCGATATCTCTCGAAACCATCGAATGTGTTGTCATTAAATCCCCGCAAACCTCTTCACAAAAAGCATTTTCATGTTTTCTTATATCTCTTACATAGTCACTGTATTCTTCGATCTGTTCTTCGGTCCAATGTAATGTAATCGATGGCATGAGTTCATAATATTTAAAATCGACATCTATACACCAGCATGTCTGTCGTCCTTTGTGCGCCGCTTTATATTTCCCTGGATGAGTGAAATGTTCGTGAAACCAACGAGCAGCATGAGGTTTCGTTTTCCACGGATGAAAATGAGTTTGCATGTACTGCGGATAGAAATCAGCTGGTCCTAATTTAAACCATTTGATTGATAGTTTGTGAGCTAATAACGATCCTCCAAGATCTTCAGCATTTTCCGAGAGTAATCGAACGAAATATTCGTAATAACCTGGATTTTGATAGGGATCCTTTTCGAGATAAGTAAATAGAGTTGGTGGAAGTGGATAGAAATAATTTTCTAGACTACGAAATGGACAATAAACTAGTTGAGGTGAATTACTTTCAGCTGCATTGTAACAGAAATCGAAATAGAACCAATTGGCATAGGATACATTGTGGATAAGTCGTTGTTGCATACGAGTGCTGTACGCTGAACGTGTCAGCATCGCTTCTCGATGTCCGGGGAAAGTATAGAAAAGTTGAGCTTGAATTGGCAAAACTCGACATAGAATACCGGCGAATTTCGAGCCACGACTCGTTGCATGAATGTACAAACGTGGATATTGTTTAAATTTGGGCAAATAAACTGTATTCAACCATTTTTGTAACGAAAAAAATATGTATTTCGCATCTTTATTCTTCAAAATTGGAAAATCGATATCGTAGGTTTCTTTTCGTGAACAAATTGTTAAAATTGAAAATCCATAGGCAAAGATTGCTTTCATAATTCGTCTACCGACCGTAAAATCCCACATATCATCACAAGCACGTTTCGCTCCGTAGAGAACGAGCATAACACGATGTGAACCATTTCGACTCGACGGATGAAGTTCAAGACGAAACTCATAATTATACCGCCAATCCAGCGATGGATTGTAATGCGTCGTTAAAGTTTCGACTTGTTCAATATCAATCGTATCTTCAACTTGACCATTCACAACAGGCTTCTCATTCGATTCAAACACTGCATCACTGGAATACGTATTCTGTAGGACAGCATTGAGTAGACTTATAAACACCAGTAAAACACCGGTAACAACTATCACTAGCGTTAGTTTTCGTCGACTAATTTTTCCCTGCATTTGTTAAGTAGAGTAGAGGTACGATTGTGTTTTAGATTTTAGTTATGCATCATTGGCTCGCCTCGTCGTTTTGTGTATCAATGTCAGATTTGAAGGGCGCAATCGTCGTCTCATAAAATACATTTTCTACTTTTAAAATCCGAAGAACATAATAAATGTAAACTAAGAAAAATTATTGATTTAGTTCCAAAAATCTAAATAAATGTTGAGTGCAAACGAGACGATGGTACTGACATCTAACGAACGAGTGGCTTTTGTGCTTGTTTAACATCTGTTCAACATTGATTTCCGATTTCCTCGACAGACAAAAAAAACTAACGGTGTTTCAACACTTAGCTGATTAAATCAATTTTCTCTTGTCGAACTTCTAATTTCTCTCTCGGGACGAAATCTTTCATTCTCATTAAGAACTAATGTCATATTGTTTCAACATGAATGAAAACTAATCTTTGATTGATCTTTGAATATTAGATTAGACTGTAAGAACAAAAAAAATCTCGATTTCCTGTATTGAAATAGAAGAAACGGATGTTGATTGAAGGCATAGTGATTGACATCCGACAATGAGGAAAAACTCATTTTCTCAATACATTACCAAGTAAGGTTTCTCGACATGATTTGACTTTGAAATGAATGTTCGAGAAAAAGAGAGAGGGAAACAAAAAAAATAGCGAGAGAAATCCGGCATATAAATCGGAGTGAACGTAGCTGAATACAATCATTTTCTTACATTTGAACTTTGAGAGCAAAACATTATGTCGTTCGAGACAGTTGATAAAATCAATCGAGAATTTGAACGTGGTTATAACAATGGTCAAGTCAAAGAAGCGGTTGCCACCTATGCAAGCGACGCTCGACTCATTGCCAATGACAAACAAATCTACGAAGGTTTAAGTCAAATCGAAAAGTATTATACCAATGCTCGAGCTGCCGGTAATTCGAAAGTTGAATTACACACTGGCCAAGTCATTCCAGCTGGTTCGGATTATCTTATTGAAATTAGGTTTGACTTGAGTTCTTTTTTTTTTCTTCTTGAATTTCTCATTTTCGTTTCGTTTTAGTCAATATAAAATCAACACCGAAGGCGGAAATTACGTCGTCGTCTGGAAAAAAGACGGAGGTCAATTCAAGAAAATCATCGATATTTTCAATTAAACAACCCTCATAAACTCTCGTCCCATTTCCTTTAGTTATTCTATAAGCATGCTTATTTTTCCGTAGATTCTATTAATAAACTAGCTAGATTATTCGACAGATGACGCGCTCTGTTCGATGGTAATTCGAGTTGATATTAAAAATACATAAATAACTAAATGACAAAGAAAAAGAATATGTAAACAAATCTGTAAACTCCGTAGGCTTGTCAACGGTTTTCATGTATACAAAGGAAAGAAAAAGATATTTGAATGGGCCGGTTTCTGTGATTGATGAATGATTGAATGTCGACATCGGATTGTTGATTGACATCCGTCGAATAATTGAAAATTTATTCGATTTCGACTTTTTTTGCTTCTCAATTTAATAGTGCGAGCGCGGATATGCTCGAGGCAATCGAATGTTGATTGATGGCATCTATTTTCTGCTCGACGATGATTGACATCCGGCATTGAGAGAGAACTCATTTTTCTTGTCAATACCAACTAATTAAGCACTCATCTCATTGGCTTTTTCTGAGTTAAAATGAAATTTATTGAATATAATTGTCTTTTTGATATAATATGACCGAACAAAAAAAAAAAAAAAAAGAAGAGAGAAATCTACTCTACAAAGACATCAATCACTGTTGGTTTTTTTTTGTTGTGTTTTTTAATTTTTTCTTCCAGTTAGAAAATAAGTTGTCATCCGACTTTTTCCTTTGACATCGATTTCGCCGCGTAATTCAAAATTATACTTGTCTTTCAACGACACGGCCACATGTTCAGGCACTTGAATCTTGCCTTTTTCACCAGTTGAATCCATTCGTGATGCGACATTAACTGTATCACCCCAAATATCATAGAACAATTTCGTTGTGCCGATAACACCCGCTGTTACCGGTCCGAAATTCAAGCCCATGCGAAGTTCAAATGCAAAATTGAGAAGTGCTTCGTTGAATCGACACATTGTCGATTGAAATGCGAGCGCGAACTCGACGAGATCGTAGATCGATTCGAGCGGATTTTCATCGTTCGAATCGGTCTGAAGGCCGGACGCGGCCATGAACGTCGAGCCGATGGTTTTGATTTTTTCGATTTTCGAAAATCTCGGATCGAGAAACAACTCTTCGATGTCGCCGTAGAATTCATTGAGAATCCGAGCGTAGAACTTGCCGCCTTCGTATTGTTCTTCGTACATGACATGAAAATTAGTCAACGACGCGAATATAACGCCGACATACGGATGATTTCTCGAGTACGAACCACCGAGACTTCGCAACGGTTCGATAACGTGCTCGGGAAGAATATTTCGAAGCAACCAATCGGCACGTTCTCGTTCTTTTTCGATTTCGACGCGTTGTTCCGACGATTTATGAACAACGTGATACTGTGATCGACGTGCGATTTCAATCTGTCGTGCGATACCATAGAGAACAATCAACGAAATTAATATGCAAATACCGATATCGACAATGTACGATGTTGATAATGATTGTGTGTAAACAATAATCAACGGAAGATAAATTGAAATGGCTAAAATAGCGATGAGAATTTTAATCAAATGAGATATCGATGCACCTAATGTGAGATAAGTTGAGATGAAAAGAATAAAAACTGGCAGAGTTTTCGGAAGATATTCGGGATATTGTATGAGAATAAGTATTAATGGCGAGAGAAGATAAATACTGCCGAATAAATGTCGTAGATGCCACCAGTGTAAAAATGATTTATGATGACGAATGAGAAATAATGTTAGACACAATTCAATGACGAGAATAACGCCCATGCTAATCGATGTACGAATATTATGAAAAAAATAGAGATAAATCAAGAGAAGAGACACGATGGCGAGTAGAACTTCAATGATTAACAACGAATGTGGACCGATATGAGCTGAAAAGCCTTGTTCTAATCGTATATCTTTGTATTTCAATGTAAGAAAATTAAATGACATAACTAATTCTTTTTCTTCATTTTCGAATGTATTATCATTGAGACTTTCGATGTGTTCATTGTTCTCGATTTGTCCGATGTCTTCGGGCGTTTCTTCTTCGACGATCGTCGCTCGACGTGCTTGCACAACTTCTTCGAGCAATGGACTCGTCACTGCAGCCGAGTCCGATTGATTCGGAATATTATTCGCGTCGTTCAACGGCACCGACAGCGGCACGCCCGACGCCACAGCCACGGCTGCCGCTCGAGCCAACGTCATATTCGGCGGTTTTCGCGTAATTCGATGATCTAAATGCCGTTTGCCAATAAAATACGTCGAAATCGAAACGCTTTCCGGTCCGGGCAGGACGTACGGATCACCAGGTTCGAATTTAAACTCATCCGATTTGAGCAAAATGTGTGTTGACTCAGTAATATGAACAAATCCCGGCTTGCCCGTCGACTCCATTTTGTTTGCCAAGGTCACATCGTTCGAAAAAATATCGAATTTGAACTTTTTCGTGCCGACAATGCCGCAATTGACCGAGCCGGAATGAACGCCGACTCGCATGTCGACTTTTTCGTTGTTGTCCTCGTCGAATTCTTCGATGGCATTGATCATCGCCAAGCCCATGAGTACGCAGGCTCGTGCGTGATCTTCACGAGGCTCGGGACAACCGCTCACGCAATAGTAGCAATCGCCGAGCGTGGCGATTTTCTCGCACGACATTTGCACGCATAATTCATCGAATCGACCGTACAAATCCGAGAGTAACGAGACCAATTGCGAGGCGGTTTTGTTCGATGACATGTGCGTAAAACCGACGATATCAGCGAATAGAATCGACACGTTTTCCATGCGTTCGATGTGCAACGGACGAAAAACGGACATTTGCAGATCGTCGTCGGGTCGTGACGATGCGTTGGCGTTCTGCACTCGCTCTCGAAACAGATCGAAATCCTTCATAATAACTTTGGCATATTTCGGCGGCATTAGCGAGTCGATCATCTTCGAGATTAACTGATGTTCGTTGATCAATGAACCGCTGACATTGGCATTTTTGCACAGCTGATTGTGCGCCGAACGCATGGTGATTTCGAGCAAACGATTGACGTAAATTCCGATGACATTCGAAATCAAAACTAAGATCAAACACATTCGATTTTCCAGCGTTAAAACAGCGATAATAATCGTGATTAAAATCGAGATAATAACCGAGACATACAAAGATAAATTGGCTAATGTGTAAATCAGAATAATCAAGAGATAAATATGACATTCTGACGGATATAAACAACTGAGAATAGCTATTGGACAAAGACAAATAAACGAAATAACATTTGAAAGTATTCGATTTCGAAGATTATTTATGAGAAATAACGAAATCAAACTGAAACAATTACTCGCGAGAAGCAAAACTAAATGAATGAATTTCGAGTGTCGAGCGAGAAAATTCGCTGGTTCGTTGACGAATTTCGATGACGACGAGAAAATCAACGTTTCAATTGAATGTATCCACGCATGAAGAATTAAGATTGCGACGAGCAATCGATGACTCGACGGGTAGAGATTTTTCAAGTAACTTAAAATGTACTTTCGTTCGATGGTTTTCGATTCGAATTCGGGATGAAGAATCGATTTGAACGACCATTTCTCACGGGGAGCAACCATAGTCGACAGACGACGAGTTCCCATTGCACCAACCATTGACTAGAACGGCAAACTCTATACCATCTATAACAAGTCATAAACAACAAAAAAAAACGACAGAACAGAAAAAAGAACGCAAATGAATGGTATCTTTCCTTTCTTTCTTTTTCTTTTTTTTTATATGGCAAAGGAAGAGAAAAAAGAACGCGAGGAGAGAAGTAATTTGGTTTTGTAATAGGATTTGATGTCTATCCGTAAGTCACCTGCCGATGTCAAGAGAAACTTCTCTCCTCTCTCTCTCTAGTTTCTTTTTTTTTATTATTATTATTTGAAATGAATCCGTTGAAGTGTGTAGAGATTGTTGGTCGGTTTTTTGTGAATTGTGTTCGACTTTTTGATTGTATTCAAGCCTTGAAGTTGATCGAATGTTGTCAAACGGTCCTGAACGAACCGTTCGACGAGCGAGAGTTTATTCCATTTGGCGAGAACGAACGATGAGAAATGTGCGTCGATCAACGCACAAAGCCAATCGATCGTCGACGAACTTGCCGAATGAAAGTCGACGAGAAATCGAACGAGTTCTTCGGCGAGTTCGACCGATTTCGATGGATTCAAATAGATTTTCATTGCATTCATCAATGACCAATAATCATAACGTTTATTGAGCAATAATTCAAGATAATCGAATGAATAATTCACTGATTGTATCAATTGTTTTTCACTGATATCATCGATCGATTCGAGATAAATTTTTATGAGATAAATCGTATTTTTTTGGCAGATATTTTCGAAACATGACTCGAGATTGATGCCGTTGAAGTACTTTCCACATCGACGGAGAATCATTTCGTAATCTAAATTCTCCTGTTGGTTTAAAATGTCAACGAGCACTCCGATGGTTTTGTTATCAGGCCGATTGACAATCGTCGAACAAAGAGTTTCAATATCGGACATATTCGATGATGTTGTTGTTGTTGTTGTTGTTCGATGACAAAATCAGATTAACTGAATATTAATGAAGAGAATCTAACTCGATTTATTCGACATCTACCAATAAGAATTCATCGACACACTGCATTGATGTGCTACGCTCGCTTGTTCTCTATTCATAGCCGAGTTTCTACCTCTTCTCTTCCTGCTCGATTACGAGCGCGTTTGATTGTTCGACAAGAGAGAGAAAAACTTCATTTTCCACCGGAATTTACCCATCAAAAAATATTCGGTTGTCAAAACAAATGAACTCGTTCTGTTTTTCCTTTGAAATTGATTTCTTAAACAATTCAATCTTGAAAGTGAAACCCTCAAAAGATATTTTTAGCTCGAGCTCGATGTAATTCCTTTTGCATAAACATTGAAACTTGAAGCTCGTGAAATGAAGAATACATGTTAATTATTTTCTCAGTTTTCTCGTTCAAAATTTAAAATTCATTATACAGATTTCATCATTAAAATGATTTTCGAAGACGTATTTCACATGTCAATCAAATGAGGCAATTTTTGTGTAATAATAATAATAATAATTGAAAATATTTTCATCTGCCAATGAGCATCTATCGACGCAGTGCATTGGTGTGTTAAAGAGAACGAATTGTCGTCCTTCTTCTCCTTTATTTTCTTGTTTTTTGTCATTCATAAAATGGATCTAAGCGAACAAGGTAGTACAATAACAACCAGAGTCTAATTTCAACTTAGTTTTTTTTATTCAGGTGTTCTTCTTCCTGCTCCACTACGAGCGTTCGATTGTTCGGCAAACGAAGCTATTTCGTTCAAATTCAGTTAGTTGAACAATAATCAAACCACAAAAAAAGATTGACTTTCTTCTAGTTCGATCGGAAAATGATCTCGAAAACGATGAATTAGATTTTCCACCAGAATTTACCCATCAAATCTTCGGTGAAAAGTAAAATTCTAACTTAGATTTTTCTATTCTCGAGTTTTCCTCTCTAGTGAACGTATCTTTGGCTACAAAAATCTACAAATTGACATTTATTGTTTGTCCTCATCGTTGAATTTCTATTTGAACGTCGAATTCGACGAAAAAATCAATCCAAAAAAGTTCAATCAATTCAAAGCCGATGACATCAACGAAGCGTTCAACGAATGGCTTCCAAATTCATCGACCACGACAAATCTCGATCAGTTTCTCTCGAAACTCAAATCCGAAACTCAATATCAACCATTCGGCGAACAATTGTCGACCTACAAGGACAAATCGAACGTCTACTCAATCCACCGAGTCAATCACAACTTTTGCGACGATCAAAAATTCGTCGATTGGTACACTCGATTGGAAACATTTCTCGTTTTCTACGTCGATGCCGCATCGAGAATCGACAAAGACGATTCCAATTGGATCATCTATCTTCTCTATCAGCAATATCAAAACTCAAATCAAGAGATTTGCTACGCTCCCATCGGATTCATTACGGTCTACTTTTACTATGCGTATCCCGATCGAAAACGACCGAGAATCAGTCAGGTTTTGATCTTGCCGCCCTATCAACGGAAAGGACATGGCCGCCGTTTGCTAACGGCGATTTATGAGGATCTACGCAAGGATTCTCGGGTTCAGGATGTCACAGCTGAAGATCCATCGGATGATTTCGTTGCCTTGCGGGATCTGGTCTCACTGGAATTGTGTCGAAAGTATTTACCCGAGGTTTTTTCGAAAGAAGCGATTTTGAAAACCGATCGAATGACAAAAGAAATGATTGAACAAGCTCAACAGATTTGTAAATTAACTAAAGTAAAACGATTTTTTTGTTAATCGATTTTTTTTTATTTGATTTTCGTCTTTCAGCAAGAGACACGACGAGTGTTTGAATTGTGTTTTCTCCAGTCGATTAATCAACTTGATGAAGAACAAATGAAACGATTTCGTTTGATTATTAAAAAACGACTCTTCGAACCGTTACAAGTAAATCGAATCGAGGAGAGAGAAGAAAAATTAATCTTTTGAGAGAAAATTTTTAGTTTGATAAACGTCGTCGTCTTCAATTAGCCGATCCGGCACTCGAAGCCTTGGCAACTGATCCTGAAAAACGAAAGAAATATCTCGCCACGCAATACGAATATGTTTTCGAACATTGTCAAAATATTCTTCGAGCTTTCGACAAATACCAAAATTAAATCTATAGAAATACATTTATTTTTCTTGTTGTCTCTCTCTCTATTCTCATGTAATCAATATTCAAATTTGATAGAATAAACTAGATTTGACAATGATGGTCAATCTTTAAAGAAAATTTCCTTGAAAATTATTTGGTACGATAAATACTTTGCCCTCTAATAGGCATTTGTGTACGATAAGTGAGAAAACAAATTGTCTGCTGACCTTTGAATTGCTGTTCTCGTAAAGGAAACGAACGTCGATTGTATAGAAAATCAAATACTCATTAGCCTTGGTCGTTGAGAGGGAAAAGAAGTGAAAGAAATTTCAATCAATCGATTCAATTCTATTTTCTCTCTCTCTCTCGGGCTAAAAGAAAAACACTTCCGATTACAAAATATACGTAAAATATCAATTTTAATAAAATTGAATTTTCAGTTTTTCAAATTGAAAATATATTTCGTTCGATCTGAAATTCTTAATAACCGTCCTCAATAAGTTCATTTTAAATCTATGAAAAAATTGAAACTAAATTTTTCCGAATGATTGAACTAGATGAAAACTTTGATTAGTCAATCATCTTCCTTTTTCCTCAAGCACCACTTCATATATAAACGAAGGAAAAAAACGATAGAAAATGATTTTTATATCGACAAAGAACAAGTGATTAATCAATGTCTACTCTACCATTGATGTTCGTTTGGTTAGATAAACGTGTTGGTCATTTACCAGGTGGAAATGAAGTTATGAAAACGAAATTTCGTAAATTACTCGTGCCAATTCGTCAATTCGATCGTCCAACATCATGTTGTGATCATATCGATTTATGTTTAAAAGATAAACATGTTTTTTTTCTCACATCGAACGCCTTTGCCGATGATTTATTTCTCAAACAGGTTGCATCCATTGGTCATATTCATCGTATTTATATTTACGATCAGGAAGGAATTCATTTTCAAAGTAATGATGAAAATTTAAATGAAAAAATGGGTTCGAAACGAATTATTCAATTTGATGAACGTCTTTATGAACAAATTGTCATCGATTTAGTTGAAATCTATTGTTCGGAATCCGATCGATTAGGTGAAACGCGTGATGCAAAAGATCTGCTCGAAATTGCCTTGAAATTAGTCAAGAACATCGATGATAAAGATGAACATTTGCAACAACTCGAAAAAAATCTTCATTCACGTCTCAATCATCTTTAATCTCAACTTTTTTTTTCTTCTTAGAATAAACAGAAATACAGAACGTCTTCGTGATTGAAGAGAACAATTATTCTTCTTATTTCTTTTACAATAGATGTTTTTTTTATAAACAAGAGAAAAAATACTAAGACTGTAGACAAGCGTGAGATTTTACATAAATTCATCTCCTTGTCAGAGTTACTGAAACGAATAAACAACATTTGAATCCTCTTTATTCATGCGCCATCTATTCCATTCTTTCGGTCTTTGTCTTTGTTCTTGTACTTCTTAGATTAACTGGACAAATACCGTAATCATTTACAAATATATTTTTCTCTTATCTGAAACATTTTTAATGGAAAATATTCCATTCTTACAAACCTTTTTCAATTTTTATCATTCGAATATTGCTTTCAAAGAGCAATATATGCTAGTATTGTTTCATTTTCTAATAGTACAAAACGGCTTTCGAATTTTAATTGGTGATAAAGCAGACATGGGCAAATTATGACTTTCTCAAGTCACAAGTCAAGTCAAGTCGTTAACTATCTGAGAACGTCCGTTGACAAGTCAACTCAAGTTAAAAGTAAAAAAAAAATTTTTCAAGTCAAGCAATAAAGTCAAAATTGACTTGACTTGCCCATCTCTGTGATAAAGTAAAGAACATGAGAAAAAACAAATAAAGTATTGTCTCTTCTTCTAGACTAGTGAATTACTGAACTTGAACGCGAACGTATTCAATAATAGCTTTAGAATAATCTATTTAAAAAATAATTTCAAATTTGAAATTACTTTCGATCTTGAACCAACTTTAGTTACGTTCCAAGTAGTAGTGAGTTGAACCATATACACTCAACTAATATAAATAGCTTTTTATCAAGTCAAACGAGTTTAATCGTACGGGAGAATATAAAGTGAAGGATTATTTTCAGGAAAACAAGTAATTCGAACTTTCTTTAAATTTTTTTAAACTTTCGAATTTATTTAAACTTTTTCTCGAATTAGTTCGTCCATGATATTTAAATCTATGGAATTTTTGACAACGATAAATCAATTAGTTCAATCGATGAATGGAGCTATGGATGAACCGGAAATATTAGAACAAAAACAAATCGTTCATCTCGAATCAAGCTCAAATGAAAACATTCTTCGCAATTTCAATCAACTAACCACCGATCTCAATATTATTCATCAATCTTCGTCTTCGTTCGTACATTCGAGTGATTGATAACTCGAATTCTACTGATCAATCGGCGAAAGGCAACGGGAAACCACCGCTGTATTCTCCCAAGCACACCATGAACACCTCGCTCGGTAGAGATGATCACGCAGGACAGGTAATACTCGATCGTCAACCGGCTACTGTCCGCATCTGCATCAACAACATAATGAAAATTGGAACATGGAACGTAAGAACCATGTACCAAAAGAGAATTTTTTCAATGACAAGGACATACGAACGTAAATTTTCTTCACGCAGCATTGAATAGGAATGCATGGCGTTCCATGGTAATCAACGTCTGCAACAGATATGGCACTTAACTGAACTGAACTGATCAATATTCATCTTCTTCAATCGTTGATCAAACAATTGTCAATTTCCAATGATCTGCTCGACAATGACTGATATTTCTTTTTTCTATTTTCATCATTTTTTCTTTTCTCATCTTGATCTAGAAAGGTGCACTTAGTGCCTAGTTCTCACATCACATCGCTATGTTCATCAGTTCGAATAAAACTATACTAAATAAAAATGCCATCAACTTTCACTCAATTGAACGATCTTTACGAGAATATATCGAGTATTCGTCACCCTTCTAATGGTATCTTTCTTAATTTCGAGAGAACAAAGTCATGAAACTTGACGAGATGTTGTGATTGTGAAGTGGATGGTGTTTCTACGTTATCAATATACACACATACATCTTAAGATAGATCGTGATCGTGGATTTGTCGATGGAAATTATTCGAAAGTTGACATTTTATATTCGCACATTCAATCGCATGTCTGACCAAATCAATTTTCCATCGACTGAGGATGTGCAACGTACATTTGCTGACGTTCCAGCTAATGAAATAATTGCTTGGACAGATCATTGCAAATTAGGTGGCACCCAATGTTATGCTCATTCTTATCCATATCGAATGAAATATTATGATAATATTACAAATCAATTTCCAGGTGGTTTATTTCGATATGTGACTGAAGTCTCATTGTATGATCAACGTCCATTTGAACGTGAATTTTTTGTTCGAATTCAAAAGTCGTTGCCAGTAATGCAAAGACTGACAATAGAAAATAAACAACCACCAACACAGAAAACAAACAGAAATGATGAACATCCGTCGATTATAGAATATTCTCGTCTTAAACAACTTTGTTTCGTCGACACTCATGATGATTATTTGAAACAATTTTTATTTCACACAGAAATATCTTTTCCAAATAATGTTGGACTGACTGTCGGATATGAATCGTTGAAAAACGTTACAAACAATTTTCAACGGGATGAAACACGTATTAACTGTGCCAAGATGAACTATTACCACCATCGTGATTCAGAACCTTCGGAAGATTTGAAAAACTATTTTGCTTCGATACGTAGATGTTGACTAACCGATATACTTTTTCATAATAAAATCTCAAGCGAAACTTGTATTTTTTGAATGAGTTGATTTCTCACTCGGTCGTTATGAGAAAAAAAAGCGGAGGAAATTTTAAAAAAACGATTCAATTCTATTCATTGATCAATGAATTTTTCTCTGTCTCGGCTAGAAGAACAACGTTTCCGATTATATAATGACTCAAAATCTGTTCGTGATTAAAGAGAACGGTTATTTATTTGAAGACACAAAGAAAAAGGAACAAAATCTAATACAGAACAGAGAAATATACAGCAAAGAAGAAGAAGAAAAAAAAAAGTTAAACAGTAACCATTTCATCTGTTGTTTTAAGTCTCTTGACCGAATCACAATTAGCATTATCTTTTTCATTTGGTTGACTTGCATTCGTTGCAGCTGTTGTTGTGGCTAATTTAGCCGCTGAAACAATCTTATTTATAATTGGCAATTGAACTGTCGAACCCGAGAGTGTCAAAATTTGTGCCGGTGAAAGCGTATCTTTTTTGACAACTAACGAAATCTTCGGCGGATTATTTCGACGTTCAATCGAAATACTCGATGCTAATCCATTGGACGGACTAACTCCATCATAAGTCGAGAGTTTATTTTGAAGTGTCAACTAAACAGAAAACGAAGAGAATGAATGTTGAAAAGAGAAAAAGCAGCTCGTCCTACTTCAGCCATAACCGCAATCGGTGTTTTTTGTGTATGTTGAGCGATTTTATGTTCGATCAAATAGAATAAATACTCATCATAGAGCAATCGAATCAAATGAAATGATCCGAACGAAGCCGCACTTCGTAGAGTTAAATCCCGAATAACCATCGAACAATAAAACGACCAGTTCAAAAGAATTTGTTTCGCTTGTTTCGTATATTTCTCTGCCGATAAATTGGCATAGGGCTTCAAAAGATCATTAAGCAACACGTCCAACCATTGCGCCCAATCTTCCAACGACGATTGATTCGATAAATGATGTTTGAACTCTCGTTCGATACGCACGACTAAACTATCATCGCATTCGCATATCCACCACGCTTGTTCTTGAACATTATGAAAATCGACTTTATTCAAATCGGCTAACATTTGATTGACCTGCGTCGAGTTCAAAAGAACAGCTCGAGCCGCTTGAGCCAAATGATTAAGCGAAGTGTATCGACGAAGAGTCATGGCAAATGCATTGATAATTGTTAATTTGATGGTTTTTAATCGATCGGGAAGATGTCCGAGCGAAGTTCGAAGCCACCCGTCGACGCTCTTGCCAAAGGTTCGAATCGATTGAGTTGCACTGGTCGGCATCGGCGAGAGAATATCGACGATCAATCGCTCGACTAATTGTTGGTAGAGTTGATAATCAACATTTCGAATGAATTCTTGAACGTGAGTTAAAGAGCAGATTGAATGAAATATCGCCATGGGAAGATTCTCGTCGCGGCCCGATTGCGACCAGAAATTGAGCCAAATCTGTTCGACTGAGCTGAAGTCTAACGTTGTGATAACATCGTAGAGCTTAAGACAGTGATCTTTGTAGAGATTTTCGAATCGACGGATGTCGTCTTGAGTTAAACCTTCGGGCAGTTGGGCCGCCGCGTCGAACGGAATCGATTCGTTAACCACAAACGCCGTGTTCTCGTGAATAAACTGTTTGGTATCAGCTTGCGAGAGCGTCGATTCCGATTGAGAAGAGTACGATTGATCGTTGATATTCGGCTTGTTTTCCGGCGAGGAGCCGTCGTTCGATGTTGACCAACGTCGATTTTTGAAATTGGCAAAGGCATTGCTGCCGCGGAATGTCAGACCGCCGTGTTCGTCGGAGAACGCGTGCAGTGGCGAGTTTTGCTTGACTCGAATGCCGTAGTAGTGGTACTTCGAGTTGCCTCGAGTGCCGAGACGACGAGTTCGAAGGCCGAGGAAAACCGAACGGATGAGTTTGCCGAACGAGGCCGGATTAACCGCCTCGAGTTTCTGTTCGGAACAGTGCTGTAAGTAGAAGGAATATAAAGTCGAACGACGGAGCGAACAGCCTTCGGCCGGCTCGAAATTGTCGACCAACCATTGGACCTAAAACAGCAGATTTTTGAGGTGTTCTTTTTTTGTTCAGAAATTGCGTACCGTGGCCGGTGAAGCTCGGGTCGTGTGAGTGAGCGGTTGAGAGCCGCTTTCTAACGTTGGAACGAAATAACTGCCGGTACAAGAGAGAATGTGATGAGAAAATCCTTCGGATCCACCGTTCTAAAGAGAATTTTAATAAAAAAATCTTCATTTTTTTTGCAAATTTACCGATGGTTGCGGTTGGAAAAAGGAATTTGTGCCTGTGTAAAGCGTGCCATCGCTTGAATTGAATTGAAATTGACTGAAAAACAAACAAATTCATCGAAAACAAATCGAATTATTCGCTTTGCTTACACAGGTCCGGTGATATTGTTCGAATTTTGGCTGATTTGAGACGTTTGATTGGGCGGATGCGCCTTGGCAATGATCACCCGGCCTGTTGTTTGGTTGCCATTGGTTTCTCCTCCGGTTTGATTTGTCGTTGCCACTAGATACGGACCTTGTTGACCATTTAGACGAGATTCGGTCTAAATTTCGAAGTTAAAAATGGAATTTTCCGAAGAAAAAAACGTGATTTTACTCGAATTGGAAGTGTTGTTGACGAAGACATAGTTGTTCAAACTTAAAAGATAAAAATAATTGCATATCCATACTATGGACAGATAAAATCGGATGTTTTTCTCTTTCTCTTTCTTTTGTTTTTCTTCTTTGAGAAAAAAAATCAAAGAAATTGCTTAAAAAACTATATAAAAATTTTGTTTTCTTTAAGAAAATTTCGTTATGGTAACCCAGCCCTTTTTCTTTCTTTTTTTTACTTTTTACTGACCTGACGACGGTTACTTGACAAGAATACGAAAGATCTCGATGACTACCGTTACTTTAGTTCAAAGTAAGAAGAGAAAAAGAATGACACCAAGCAACGGTCGTCCAAGCATTCTGTTACCTAGGGGTCACATTCATATCAACGACAAATATATTTCTTTATGGTGCATCGATTCATCGCATCTATGCGTTCACTATTTCGCCAATAGATGGCGTTGATTTACAGGCTCATATTGTTTTAAATTGAGTGAATTTAAAAGCTGTATAATTGCCGTTTTATTCAGTGAAGAAAATTTTTCTCAAGACAATCGTTTAAAAAAAGATCATTGGGATCGAATTGACGTCGTTTCTTGTGAAATAAAAGCCAATTCGGATAGAGACGTTCGAATTGTTGACGAGTTAACGGATGTTCTTTGGCCCAGTGCGGTCGGCCGTGATATTTGTGACAAATATTTTCGAACAATTGAAAGAATTCTTGATGTTCCGTATGCGTTCGTCCGTAGGGTCGATAGGAAACCGTGTTTATCCAACAAGTTTTTCGTTGATACGCCGGCGAAAGATACGAATCATGTTCGTCTTTACTAAAACGGATTTCAATCGGAAAATGAACGTGCTGATTTCGATTGATCACGTGTTCTAATTCGTTTAAACACGCAACGGCTTCGTCCAACGGCACCGCCCATTCACTTGCGTATTGATAAAATAAACAATCGAAATTGAACAATTTATCACATCGATCGATGTGTCGAACCGTTCGACCATCGAGTTTGAAATAAACTCGATTTATCAGCCGAACTAAACTCGGCACGTACAAAGAAAAATAAAACAACAATTCCAGAACGTGATGACCTAAAAATTCGAATAGGACAAAGTGAGTCCAACTGATTTTTGCATACCGATAAGCGAATATCGAAACCAGGAATAGATTTTTGTTAAAAACGATTTGTTTGACTTGATCTGTCGAGGCTGAATTCGAGTTAGATGATAAGCAATGCCGTGATTCGTATGCGGATACCACATGTACCGAAAATGATCGGACGATGTGTAAAGAACAGGTAGAGTATTGAGAAACGATCGAAATTCGAGTGGATTCTGATTCAATTCTAAGTAGAACAGCGAAGAAACTTGCAAACGAAGACTAAGAATAACACCGAATGTGCCCAATGAACACATCAAACAACGAAAGAGATCGTCATCATCACCGTCGAGTTTGTATTCGTTGATTTCACCGGTTAATGTCATCAATGTCATCGAACGAACATACGATGAGATCGAACCGAATTTAACACCTGATCCATGTGTGGCCGTCGAAACAACGCCACCGATCGTCAGATTGCTGACTGAACCTTGAACAGGCAAGGAAAGATTGTGCTGAGGAAGAATGTCGTTCAATTGACTCAATAGAACGCCGCTTTCACAGTGAATTTCTTTGTTGGCTGCGTCGATTTCGAGAATTTTGTTGAAATGTTTCATTGAAACGAGAACTTGGTTTGACATGGCCAAGGACGATGGCGAATGTCCGCAGCCGATGACACGGATTTTCAGTTGCCGTCGATTGACATCGGTTAATAACGAACGAAGAGACTCGAGAGAATCCGGTTCGACATACAAATCCGGTCGGCAACGATACGTTCGAGCCCAATTCCAAAACTCCGTCATTCTTTAGCTTTCGAATAAGAAGAGAAAAAAAAGGGGGCCTATCTTTTTCGGTTTTTCGTTATCTCTTGTCGTTCGACCAATCAAATCGATTCGGTCTAATCTCGAAAATAAATCCTCGTGAATGAAATTTCGACAGATTTTTATTCGAACAACTTTGTTTTTCTCAGCCACAAACCGAAAACAGAGTCATCGTCTCGTTGTTCGTAGATGTCAGCATTTCATGAGAGACAGATTCTCGAGACGTTGATCGAGATCTTCGAGTGTTTGACTTAAACGATAGAGATCATCGCGATTCTTGAGCAAGTTCAACAACCAAACCGTTGGAACAACGTCGTCATGCGCCGGCAGACGAGGATATTTGTTCATTAGTTCAATGAGACAATTTTTGAATCGATGTCGATATTTTCGACGCGAAATCAAACGTGTTTGAGTCGATGCTTGAGCGACATGAATTGTATTGACTAAAATCGGTATTCGTATACGAGAATTTGCTTTCGATTTCAGCCAATTCATTTCTCAACACTCGATAATTAGCTTCGAATGCGCTCTTTTCTCGACTTTAGCAAAATTTATTCTATAAGCTTAGAGATTTTCAAAAAACACGTCGCTTTTTAGTAATTATCTACACGAGCTCCATTGGAATTGTCAATTTGCTGTTGCGAATTGATCGACGACGATTTCGGCTCGCTTTTGTAGCCCAATGCGTCCATGTCTTTTTTCACGATGTTAAATGTCACTTGAACATAACCGTGCGAACGAACTCGTGTCACTAGAAGAAAAATGAAACGCTTTTTTTTTGGCTTGAGAAGAATTTGTTTGTACTTTCACGACCGGCATTGAATGCAATCACTTTAGGATCGACGAATTCCGGTCGACGACCTAATACCCAGCCTAAGAATTGTTGAAAACGAGACGATGATCGAGGCACGAAGAGAGGAATTCGAACTTGATGTCTGAAATCAAACGAAATTCTTCGAATCAATCGGATTTTCAATCGAATTCTACCGGCCAGGACTGATCGGAATGTGCGTCGTGCCGTAGCCTCGAACGACATCATTGCCAAAAGAATCTAAACCGTATCCACTGATGACTAACTGCGGCCCTAGAAGAGAAACATCTTCGACTTCGTTTTTTGACTTCTCTCGAAATTGACTCACAGCCAAACGGATTCGTCGATCGAAATGTTGCTTCGATCGGATAGTTAAAGACGATCTTTGGTCCGATTTGCACGCTTTTATGTGCCGTTTGTGTTGTACCTTCGTCGAGACCCTCAAAAAGAAAAAGAATCGAATAGAAGAAAAAGGCACTAAACAATCTACCGAACAAAATTCCCAATCTTTGCCGATGACATAAGAAAATCGAAGGAAAAGATCATCGAAATCATGAACCTTTTCAAATTAACAACAGAATTTTCTTTGAATTCAAAAGCTTTTTCTTTCGTTACTTCAGCACATTCGATAGTTCCATTGACAAACACTAAAAAACTCGTTGGTTTCGTATTCATTTCTTTGAGTTTAATTGAACAGAATAAAGATTAAATCATCGATTATTCATTCGGCTCGGTCATCGTCAAGGAACAACCTCCATCAATGTTCTTTTGATCCCTTTCAACACTTCATTTTTGTGGAATTATTAGCGACATCTGCATATTTTCAATCCTTTTTTTTCTTCTTCTTGTATTTCGAGCTCGATGATGATGAACGAATCGAAGTGTCATATGTTTGTTCAAATGTCGAAAGAGAAAAAGAATTTAAATAAATCAAGAAAAAGAAGAGACGAAATGGAACATATTACTTAAAAGAAACCATGTTGAAGAAGACGAGAAAAAAGAAAGAAAGAACGAAGAGAAAAGAAATTGTAAAAAGAAAAAAAGAATTTTCGTGTCTATGACTATTTTCTTTCTTTGTATGTTTTTTTTCGTATCGGTGCATTAAGACCGATCAAACAAATGATCACGAGAAAAGAAAATTTCTTCTAAAACTTTCAAAGAAAATAAACAAATCAAAAAGCAATGTCGTCTGGATCAATGATCACTGTTGAAAATGGCCAGACTTTATCAGATTTATTTCATAGATTCATCCGCATGACAGTTAAAACCGATGATCGCGATAGTCGATTTCAAAAGAAACGACATTCCATCTCGAAAACTCAGCAGCAGCAATCGCCGCCACAACAACAACCAGCTTATGTACCTCCGCCAAGTTCAAAACGAAGTCAACGTATGTTTGTTCAGCCAGTGACCCGAGTCCCTCAACGGCAGCCTCAAAAACGAAATTCCACAGTTGCCTATTACAATGTGTCGCCGATCACGACCGATAATCATAGTTATTCACATACTGATAATGATGAACAAGAGAGTTATCATCCCGATCATGTAAGATTTAATCCGATTTTCTGTCGAAGAAAATGTTATTTAAATATGAGATTGAAATGAAAAAACAAATAACGCCTCGAGATATTCGATCGACTTTTTTTTCATAAAAAAAGAAACTCATTCTCTCTCTCTCTCTCGTTTCTTTGTCAAGTAAATGAACATACAGAGTCGAGTTTTCACTCGAGGCCAATACTAGACTATTGAGATGATGTTTGGCCTTGAAAAATTACGAAGAAACAATTAGCTTTTCATTTCCAAGAAAACAAAAAAAAGAAAGAACCTGAAGAATACGCAGATTCTAAATGAGAAAAGTCGACTACAAACTGAATTCTACGCAAGTCGATCACAGGTAATTTAGCAAAAAACAACAACGACGACGACGACGACGATGTTGTTAGTAGACATGAAAATTTTCTTCTCTCTTTTTTTTCTCGTTTTCATTTTCACTTTGTTGCCTATGATATAAAAGTTCTAATCCCATTAAATGTCATTGAAGATGTAGAGAGAAAAAAAGAAAAAAACTGAGAAAGTAATCATATGTCCTTGTTTATACGATCGAATTCACAATTCATAGACGACTGTAGCAACGAAACATTCTCGATAGGATAGAATCATGTTGCTTACGAAGATGCGTGAAAACAAAGGACCGTCAACAGCTAAGGTTTTCGCTTTTTGAATATTCGATTTTGATAAAAACGAAATTCGAATTCGATTCTAGTCGAATAATGTCACAACATCGGGCTATGGATCACATCACCAAAATACAAGTGGAATAGATCTTCGAGATATGGACGCGTCTTTTGGTGATATTGGTTTAAGTATAACATCGAAACCGCTAGGAAAAGTACAGGTTTGTATCTACTAGAGAAGAAAAACACAAAAAAAAAACATTTTGTACTTGTATTTGATTTTGATAAAATTTTGTGTGAAATTTTTAAAGAAATTATCCGTTCAAACAGTTCTTAATGGATCATTTCCACGCGTGAGTGATAAACAACAATCGACATCACTTTTAACAGGTATTACACGAAGTGGAAAATCATTTAATCTATTAAATCAAACATCAAATCATGATTCTTCATTACCATTTTTAAATAATTCAGTCGGATCACCAGGCACATCAGCGCGACTACATCATACAACTGTTCATCATCATTCTCATCATCATCATGGTGGCGCTGCTGCAGCGACAGCACGAAGCCTACGAAGAGAAAAAACACGTGAAGGAAGTGTTAAATCAACATCGAAAGATACCGACACAACCAATAGTCATCATTTGTATCAACAACATCATCACCATCACCAATCACATAATACAAGTGGCTCGTCGATTGTTTCTGGTTCGCATCAATTTCCTCGATCGAGAAGTTTCTTTACCAATGCCTCATCGGATAGTATCAATAAACCGCCAACATTTCCGATGAAACCTTCGGGTATTGAATCATTCGAATTTTCGTTCATTGAATTGTTTTTTTTTCTTTTGCAGAAGCGTTGACCTACTATGGTGACAAATTAACTGAATTCGAAAAAACGGAAATTTTCGATTACAATGAAATTTATTTTCTCGGACTCGAAGCCGATAAAATTTCGGCGACAAGCATCAAAGATTACGATGATGAAAATGGTTCCTATATGAAAATGAGTAAAGATCATATCTGTTATCGTTTCGAAATCTTAGAAACATTGGGCAAAGGCTCGTTTGGTCTTGTACTTCGTTGTTATGATCACAAGAAAAAAGAAACTGTCGCTCTGAAAATAATTCGAAATAAGAAACGTTTTCAACAGCAAGGCCTTGTTGAAGTCAATATTCTAGCACATTTAAGAACATTAGATGCCGATAATTCATTGAATGTCGTTCATATAAAAGAACATTTCTATTTTCGATCGCATCTTTGTATTACATTTGAATTACTCGGGTAAATAGATTGAGAAAACGACACTGAACATTTTCGATTGATCTCTATTTTAGAATTAATTTATATGAATTAATCAAAAAGAATAATTATCAAGGTTTTAGTGTGCATTTAGTCAGACGGTTTGCTAATTCGCTTTTACAATGTCTTCGTGTTATGTATAGAGAAAAAATCATACACTGTGATCTCAAACCCGTACGAACGAACCATTTGCATTCAAACAAAAAGCAAAAAACTTGTTTTTTTGTTTTGTTTAGGAAAATATTTTATTAAGACAAAAAGGCAGTAGTAGTATCAAAGTGATCGATTTTGGGTCCGGTTGTTTCGAATCTCAACGAAGTTTGTTCGATTTCTTCGATTAAAACCAACGATCTTCTCATTTTTAGTCTACACATACATTCAATCCCGATTTTACCGGGCTCCGGAGATCATTTTAGGCATTCCATACACGCCCGCCATCGACATGTGGAGTTTCGGTTGTATTCTCGTCGAACTATTTACTGGTAAGTCGAAAAACAAAAACAACTCCGAGCAAACTGAATTTGATTTTCATTCGACAGGTTATCCGATATTTCCTGGTGAGAATGAACAAGAACAATTGGCGATGATCATGGAAGTCATCGACTTGCCGCCGAGTCACGTTCTCGAACAAGGTACACGACGAAAGCTCTTCTTCGATTCCAAAGGTGTTCCGCGAACAGTCTCAACGAAAACGATCAAAAAACGTCGTCCAGCTAGTCGTCCTCTCGGACAAATCCTTCGCACAACTGATAACAATTTCATTGATTTCATTCGACGATGTTTCGAGTTCGTTTTGTTTTTATTTTATTTTCTTTTTTTAAGATTGATTTTTTATTTAGATGGGATCCACTGGAACGTTTGACCCCCGAAGAAGGCCTACGTCATCCGTGGATCGTCGAAGCGAAATTAAAACGTTCGTCGAGAGAATCACGAACTCGTTATCGACCGAAGAAAGACGAAAACAATACGAATTTGAACAATAACATTTCGACAATCAACGGAGATTCATGTAACAACTCGCTCTCACCCCCTCGAATTTAAATAATTCGTTCTGTTTTTAGACTTCAGTTTCAACGAAACAACCGGCCACGAAGATACTCTCGCCAATGACGAGGATAAACAAACAGCAAACAACGGGTCATTAACACATTTTCCACGCATTTCTAATCAATAATTAATCGGTGATTTCCTAGAGCTCAAAATCAAGAACACATACAGACGAATAGCGCGTTCTTTCATTGATCTTTTTTTTCTTTTCTTTGCTGTACAGAACACACCGATTGTTATTCCTTATAATTATTATTATTTTTGCTGATTTTCTTTTTCTCTTTTTCTTTTTTTTTTTGAATAATTTATCAACAGAGACTCGTTTTTTTTTGGCTGAAATTGGAATTCTTTTAGGGTAATTAACACGAAGATTTAGAAATCTATTCATTTGACATAAAAGAAGAAAGAAAAAGAAAGAGAATCGATATTTGTCTTTTAACTGTTGATCTTCTACTTCTTCTTCTCTATTAAAAACGAATCAATATTTGAATAGAGTAAATGATCAATTTGATAAAGAGAAATAGAGACAATCATTTGAACGAATACAATGAACAAGTTTATCATCCACTTGATCGTTTTCGGACTTCGAACGTTTGCTGAAACCATTCCAGATGCTTGTTTATTCACGTTTGACAGCGCATCGGCATCGACCGATCCATCAAATCCCAATGCCAAGTAGAAATCAAGTCTCATCGAGTCATTTGACTTGTGTTTTTTTCTCTCTCTCTCAGTATGTTCGTATGTCCATCGACGTGTTTTACGCAGAAATATCGATCGAATTATCAATTGTATCCGTTAATCGGCAATGAAATCTACTCAGGAGTGAGAAATTGAAGAAAAAAAAATGTTTTTTTTTATTGATTTTTTCTAAAAGAATTCGTTGATTTGCAAAGCAGCTTTGCATGACGGTCGATTGACGCCGTGGACTTTGGAGAATACGACGCTTTTCATTCGAAATAATTCCGTTCAATCGACATCTTTCGAAAGTTCACTTCGAAACGGCATTTTCTCGAGTAAATCACTCGGTTCGGCCTATTTCACCTATCAATTCGCTTCGAGTCGAATCAATGGTTTGGCCGTTCTTCTTCATTCTTCACTCTCCTTCTTTTTTTTCTTCTTCAGAAAGTTCAATTCCGGACATCGCTATTGAACATCGACAGTATCTGTACAATCGAGATCAAAGTTCGAGCATCAGCTGTCGAAGTAAACTCGAATTGAAGCCGATCGAACCGATTCCGGTCGATCAAGGATGTAGGACATCGAATTTGAAGAACTCGAATTGAGTTTGTGAATCTTTTTTCAGGGAAATATTGGAAGGAAAGTCCATTAAAATACTTTTCCTTTCCGAGGAACTCAACGCGGAATCAATCGTTGTCGTTTTGTGCGAATAACAATGGAACGCTGATGTTCTGGGAGAATTTCGTTGAACAAGGAGATTTTCTTCGTAAAATTTAAAAAATTTTTGTGTTTTTTAATCGTTTTTTGTTTGGATTTAGAAATTTTTTCATCGACAATCGCCAGACTTTTTCATTATCAAACAGATCGAAATACTTATTTGAACTTCTTCATCGGTTTGAAACAAAGCAACGGAGTAAAACAATGGGAATCCGACGTAAGATTCACAATTTCTATGTTTTCTCTCAAGATTCATTTCGAAATAGGTGGTCTCCTATAATCAATCATTGAACGATTACTTCACTTCAACATCCGATGAGAATTACTGCACAATTCTTCGACTCTCAAACGCCAATCCTCCGCAATTAGTCTACCACAATTGCGACGATACGAGCGTATTCGGTTATCCATTCTGCCGACTTTTGCGTAAAAACAAATTTCGACAAAATCACTTTTTTAATTTTTTTTCAATTAGCAACGAGAAGTGATTTGAACGATTTCATCTATCGATTAGCCGACGATGGGCCAAGTCTCGACTTCGCAGGCGTGATTGACTTCTGTGCTGAACTAGGCGCCTATCCAATCTACGCCAATAGCGCCTACGAATGGCAAATTATCCAAGAAATCATGCTAAACGATCCAGGTTTTACAGCAAATTATGCTTACACCGGAATTCTATCGCCAACAAAATCAGTTACCGATGCCTATTGGATTCCGACGAACGCATCAGTACGGAGAAACGATCTTTTCAATGGATTTTAACTTCTATTTTTAGTATAACAGTTCATTGAATTATATTTTATTCGACCGAAATCGTTATTCCAATGGTATCGCCTATCATCTCTCGAAAGCGAACGATGAATCGTTCTATTTTCTCTACGATATGGACCCGACGACGCCAATGAATTCGCTTCGTTTCTGTCGGAAACCGGATCCTCAACAAGCAATTCAAGTTTCTCCTTCCTGTGACGCTAAAAGTTGCACATCGAACTGCTTGAACATCACCATGGAAAAGCAAATCTTCGACGAACGTTTCGGTTTCTACAGTTGTTCGCCTAAGACAAGTCTTGTTGGCATTGTTTACACACAATCGTTTCCTGTCAAAGGCGATTTTATTCGGCCGAATCTTCCCATGGACTACGCGGTTTTTGTTCGACGAAATGCAACGGATTCGTTGAGTCTGAGCTTTCAGCAATTGAGCAACGACACGAGCACGTCGTGTTACGAGTATATCAACTTCGATCGGACCTCGCCGTCGAATGATATTGTTACTTTAAATTGTAATTTGGTGAATTCGAATAATCGAACGATGAATTCGATTCGATTGAAAGAGAAATCGAACGGTCTAGTGACAGTTGCGCTTGCCGATAGGCGAATGTCGGGACATCATTTCAGATTCATCGATTATCAAATCAGTAAATCAATATTTACAAAGAACGAAAAAAGCAAAGACTCGTTTTGTTTTTTATTTGCTAAGGCGATGGTCGATGCCGGTACCAAGGTGTTTATCATCCGTATGTCAATCAATGCATCTGCGCGCCGGGATACTACGGTTCGGAATGTCAATACAGTAAGTTCAATTGAAAGAATTCATCGATTCAATTCGTTTTTTTTCTCAGCTTGTCCGCCGGGATACTATGGTCAAACATGTGATTTCGCTTGTCATGGTGATGATGATTATTGTAAAGGTCTGCTAATCTGTCTGCCTGATCCGTACGGTTGCTCGTGTTATACCGGTTGGTATGGAGCTTATTGCAATTTAGGTAAATCCTGAGATTTTGTTCAGTAAATTTAATTGTTTATTTTCGATTTCGAAGCTTGTCCGTACAATAAATACGGTCCGAATTGTGCGTATACTTGTCCGTGTTCGAATTGCAATCGTTTCTCGGGAATGTGCGATTGTAATGGAACGGAATGTTATCAGGGAATCTATACACGACAGGGGTTGCAAGCCAAATGTCCGGCATCGTCGTCGTCGACTAGTTTAGCTCTATTGATCGTTCTTCCGATTGTTGGCGGAGCGATTTTGATTTCATTGATTGCGTTGATTTTGTACTGGAAATTGATCCGTTCGAAAGGTGACGAAATTTATTCGCCATCGATCGAGATTTTTAGTGAAAATTTTTAAAATTTTTTTTGTATTAAATATAAAAATAAAATATAATATTAGACGTTTCTCATCAAGTAATCCGACAAATTCGTTTTGTTTTCGCTGATGTGTTTTTATTTATTCAATGAACGTTATATTCAACTTCACACATTTCATATTCTCCATTCTGAAATGTTTCTCGTCAAATAGTCGTTAATTCGCCCAATCATATGCAGTGGTGTCCGATTTGAAAGTTGAAACTTGAAATTTCAATTGAAGAAATAAAGTCGAAACTTGAATTCAACTTTCAAGTTTGACATTTATGAAGTTTTGACAATCTAGCTTGCTCATGTTGAAAGACGCTGCCTTATAGTTGACCGTGGACGCTTTGGCGAGAATCAGCTTTTTGCCTTGATCTTTTAGGAACAAACCATACATGTCCAATTTGAAAATTGAATTCAACTTTCAAATCGGACACTACTGGTTTCTCTTCCTCATATACAGCCCAACGTATTCTGTTTCTCACACGTGTGCACAAGAGGTCGCGAAACAGCCACTTAGCTGACGAAGATTTTCCTCTCTCTTGATCTCGATTATAGATGAAGAAAAGAATAAAACAACAACAACTGCCGAATTACAACGACATCACCTGAGTATAAGAATCAAAACCAATAGACAAATAGTAATCTAAAATCTTACATGGACATAAGACGTGACGTCATGGGTCCAACTGTTATTCTCTTTTCGTCGGCTTTTATTCGACAGTTCATGTGTATCAGTCCTTTTTATCCTTTTTCTTCTTCAGTTCTTTTCTCTCTCCATATACTCGTGCACATGAAATGTTGATTATACAAATAAAAGCTTTGCTATCAAAAAAAAGACATTAATGTTCGTCATTTTGATATGTAATTATGTATTTTTCAAGGAACATGAATAGCTCATCTTGTGAATTTCTGTTAGCGATACATTCGTATACGTATCGTATCGCTATACGTCTTTCTTCTTCTC
>ERZ778019.1199-NODE-1199-length-37710-cov-11.238109_pt1 | contig 37710 bp, 33 predicted proteins | sample MGYA00375749_ERZ778019 | MGnify/ENA primary metagenome ERZ778019 (study PRJEB29350, sample SAMN05389821) | bioreactor metagenome | isolation source: Ammonium sulfate bioreactor | place: South Africa: University of Cape Town | collected 2014-03-17 ... | reverse complement strand
AGATGTCGATCACCATCGAGAACAACTCCTGTAGGTTCATTCAGTTCGATTGTTACATTTGTTGAGCTATTTCCTGCAACAGTTATTCCATTTCGTTGATTCAATCGAAATAATTGAATTCGATTGTTTCCAGAATCTGCAACATATAAGTCTAAATTGATATCGACAAATATTCCCCAAGGATGATTGAGTGTATTCAATTCAGATCCTGCGACAATGGTTGTTCTGCCATTTGACCATTTTTTATCAACTCGATGATTGTCAAGCATTGAACAATATAAACTCTCATAAATATCAATGAAAATAGCGTAACATGTTGAGGTAACATTCATAACTGATGTCCATCTTTCATTTGCAGCTGTCCATTTATCAATTCGACCATTATCAATATAGATATCACCATTGATTGTCACAAATATGGATGATGGATTTAATAAACTACTTGAAATCTTTTTTGATAGTTTGTCATTACTACTGTTGTACCAAATAAGAATTTCACCAGTTTTTTTACTCGGTATGTAAATTGAATTCTTTGAGTTAACAAATATGACAGTTTCATTAGCAAAAGTCGTTGCATTTGAATTCCAAATTGTGCTTGGACGGAATCTTGGCTGATTGAATGAAACCTCTACAGTTATTAGCATATCAATGATATTATTAAATAGAAGAAAATCTATCCAAACTCGGCTAAACATTTCAAATGAATTAATTGACTGACAAGTTTTTTCTTTCTTTTATTTGAATGTTGACGTCAACCCTATTTCCTTTGTTGATAATGATCTAAATCACGTTTATTTGCATTGGGATAAAAAGAACCTCGATAAGATCAATGTGCAAGAAAAAGAGAGTAAAAACGTGTTTCATTTCTTTCAAAGTTTTTTCCAATGTAAACAAATGTCATCGATTATGACGTTGATGTAAACGTTTTTTTTTCAAAGAAAAAGAAAGGAAGAACATCGTTTGCATTTTCAAAATGAGCAAGAAATGGGTAAGTTGTAAAATAATCACTAGTGACGATGAAGACATGTCTGCTACAACGGATTCAAATCTTCCACAGTTTTTGCGAGCTTGTCAACCGGAGATCGATGCTGGATCATTCAACAATAAGTTTGTCTCGATTTCTAATGAATGTTTATCGTTGCTGAAAGAATTGGCAGTTACTACACAAAATCGAAATCAAAAATTCACTAGATCCAAACCAGAACGAAATCCAAGCTATAATAATGATAATAATTACTCACGATTAAAAACTATAACTTTTAGCTTTCTTCCCGTCGTACAGAAAGGATCGAATTATCGTAAATATTGTCTTGGTTGGTTAGCCGAAGATGAAAAACCATCGACTATTCAAGATTGTGTTCTAAAATACACATCTGGATCCGATTGGTACTGTAGTGAGGTCAATTTTGCATTGGCATCCGATTCATCGAGCCTTAAAACATATGGTTCATATATCAAACAACTGAAATATTGTATTTGCAAATCACCAGGTTATGCTGGCACTGTCTATCGAGGTGTTCAAATGTCAACAACAGAAATTGCTGCCTATGAATCACAGAATATGTTCTTTATGCCAAGTTTTACATCAACATCAAAGACTACACCATTTGATAAGAATACTCTCATTCATATTGATATCACACCAGAATGGTCCAAATTCTGTATGGATATTCGACCATCATTCACAAAATATGCAAACGAAAACGAAGTTCTACTTTCATGCTACAATCTCTATCGATATGAACGAACAGAAAAATCAAATAATAAACGAATTATTAAATTAAGCTTGGTGGATTACGAAAAATACTTTGATTATCGAACAAATACAATACAACAATAGAACATCATCATTTTATATCTTGATTTTTATTTTTATATTTTTCGAATACAAATACCGTACGGACGAACATCTCCTTCGTTTGGACTAATCCAATACTCTCCAGCTCCCGGTTGAGTTGCTTGAACTTTTTTTAAATTTGCAGGATTTACTCGATTTTGAAATATAACGAGATATCGTTCGTTGTTATACGTAAATTTTTTTGCATATTTTTCTGCTAAATGCACATCAGGAGTTGTATAGATTCCACGAGTAAATGGAAATTGTCGTCCTGATGTTAGTGTTAAAACATATCCACACTCGGCAAGTGTTTTCTGTTCATGTTCACCAGTTCCATGATATGATACAGGCCATTCACCTACACCATTACTACTTCCAATCCAATGTAAATTTTCGTATTTGTTAGATATATTGAGAGCAAATCGTTTGAACCCGCATGGACGAACATATCTCTCACCACCTCGTATATGCTGTTTATCTCCATCGTTTATATGTGTAAAATCATAATTTTGTATTGGATCTAAACTTGCAGGATCCAAAACAACTGGTTTAGTATCATTTAATCGTGCTACTAGATGAAGTGTAGGTTCAGGTGTCGTAACATACTGTGATAGAGTTTTACCCTCCTCTAACTGCTTTCCGCTGTATACAAGACGCTGCTTCTCAGGCTCTACTCCGAGTAATTCATGAATACGTGTTTTAATTTCTTCAATGCTAGGATTTTTCTTTATATCGCATTCAATAATTCCATCATGTAACGTCTTAATAAATATTAAGCACCGATCATTGGATGATGATGATGATGATGCTGTATCACTATTACCAACTCGACCGTACGAATAGGTTGTTTTGTGATGATCAAATACTGAAACTTTCTCTGGCTGTTCACGCATGGAAACATTTGGATTCAGATATAGATTCATAATTGCTGAAAATGCAGCAGTAAGCAAACCGGAATCTGTAGTATCGGCCATTATTGAATATGTCGTCTACTTCCTTTCAATGCAGAATGAAAAAGCAAATATTCGAACTGTGACGAGTGAAAATATCATGAGTATAGAAAGGTAAATAATGGAAAATGAATTTCATTGGCTGCAGTAATGTTAAACTATTAGCATTGCATTCAATTGAATCAAGCTATTATTTTATTTGTACAACTAATGCATGCATTTCTAATTCCAAGCAGTTACAGTCGAGAACATAAAATAGATGTCACTGATACTAAACATTTTTATTAAAATTTCACATTCAAACCAGCTCTTCTGTCTTTTAAAATGCGAAAAAAGTCTATGGCGCCAGGTCCTATTTCGTTATTATTAAGAATAAGTTCTTTGAGTGTCTATATGTAAATGACAAAAAAAATAGACTTTCATAAACAAACAAAAAAAGAGTATACCGTATTCTTTTGCAAAACTTGGCTGAAATATCGAACACCGTCAGCTCGAACTTTGTTGCCTGCCAGATCGAGTTTTGTGAGTGTCTATGAAAACAGAAGAAAGAAGGAGCTAGTATATTCGATATTATAATACTTTATTGTGTTTTAATGCTTGACTGAGATGACCAACACCTTCATCTCCAATTTCATTTTTTCCAAGGTCAAGTTGTGTAAGTGTCTATTCAATTGACAAAATTTTAAGTTTCATAGGAATAATTAGAGTGTTTTGTACTTTATTGTATTGTAATACTTGGCTTAGATGTCGAGCACCTTCATCTCCAATTTCATTAGACCAGAGAAGAAGTCGTATAAGCGTCTACATGAAAAAGAAAAGGAATGAATCATGACAACAAAGTATAGTGTACTGTGTTATGTTGCAATCCTTGACTTATATATCGAACACCTTCAGCTCTTATTTTGTTATGTCCAACATTAAGATGCGTAAGTGTCTATGGAAAAAACGTGAATCGTAATAGGAAATAAAGAGCATTTACTGTATTATATTTTAATGCTTGACTGAGATGTTGACAACCTTCGACTCCAATTCCGTTACCTCCCAAATCAAGTAATAAAAGTGCCTATAGAATAGAAACAAGTAGACATTGCTAGGAACATATAGAATATTGTACTTTGTTATGTTTCAATGCTAGACTGATATAATGAACACCTTTATCTCCAATTCCGTTGTTATCAAGATCGAGTTCTGTAAGTGTCTATGAAAACAGAAGAATATAGGAAAGAAGGAGTATAGCTACGTATATGAAATGTTCTAACTGTATTGTATTGTAATGCTTGACTGAGATATCGAGAACCTTCGATTCCAATTTTGTTTTCCCAAAACTCAAATCGTGTGAGCATCTATCGACAAAAAAAACGAATCCATTTTCTTTGTAAACAAACCTCGCTTTAAATTTACTTGAAATCTCCGATATGCGTTGAGAATAGCATTCAATCGTTGACATACATTACTTATTGTCAGTAATAAATTTTTCTCATCTAAGTAATCGTATATACGATAGACTATCTCAATTGGCAGTGTGTGAAGTGATAAAGTCATAGTGTGTGTGAATGATGCAAGATTTGAAAAGAGAAAGAAACCATTTCTATGTACGATGTCGCTGTTTTAATAAATTTTAGATGACTCATCATTCGAAATGGTTTATTAAACCTGAAGAACTTATTGGTCAAGAAAATCTTCGAATCTTAAACATTACTGCAGATTTTCTAAATCAAATTGAAACAGATGAGAAGAAGAACTATTGGAAATATCGTTCCTACGATGAGATCAAAGAGAATGTTTTGAAAAAATACCATCTCTCAAAAGAAGCCTTCATTGTTATCTATACCAATGATAAGCTGATGGTTGCAGCAAGATTCGCTTGGCTTTTATACTGGCTCGGTTACAATCAGATCAAAATTCTCATAGGAAGAACTGATATTTCATTCGAAATGTCTTCTTCTTCAGTGTGTCTACCGATATTTCCTGGAAGATCACAAGCTCTGATTACTTGTGACGAATTGATTAGTGAATTTTCGTGTTCAACAACGAAATTTATCGATGTTCGAACCTATCGAGAATATTCCGGAGAAATTACTGGTTATTCATACGTCAAAACAGCTGGACGTATTCCAAATTTTCAATTCGATCTACTCGATGGAATTTACGGAGAAATCAATGGAGATTTAACTTGGCAAGAATTAGAAGAATATCTCGAATTGATGCGACAATACAATGCAAATCATCGACAATACAAACGATTGATCTACATGTGTGGAACTGGTTGGCGTGCAAGTTTAGCCGTTCTCTTTGCTGATGAATTAAATCTTGCTGAAATTCTCACTGTTCTCGATTCCGGCTGGTATGAATGGTCAGAACGTGTTGATTTTCATGATTAAAATAAATCTTTTACTATAATTATCTTTTTATAAGTCTAATCCAAATCTCTTCGGGTGCAGTAATTGTTCCCTCACGAATGTTCAGTTTACTTTCAAGATGTTCACCGGGCATAATCGAATATTTGCGAAGTAGTCGTACGAGGAGAATCTTAATTTCGAGTAATGCAAAACGCATTCCAACACATTGCCGTGGACCTGCACCAAACGCTAGATAAGCCATCGGATGGCGTTTTGTTGCATGACGTTCAGGTACGAACATATACGGATCTTCAGGACCCCAAAGTTCACGATCGTAATGAATCGAATACACATCACCATATATGAGCGTATCTAAAATAACAAAACACTTGAGAAATGCTTTTCAAATTATAATAGGATTGCACTTTTTTTGATTTCAATTCCCTGCACAATTGTATCTTCGAAGGCACGTCTTTGAATCGATGGATTGGAAATCGGATGCATTCTCAAGACTTCGGAAAGAAACATGTCCATATAAGGCATCTGAGCGATTCTATCGTCGTTCGATGAAAGTTGATCGATTTCTGCTTGAAGTTTCTCGAGAATTTCTGGATGTCGAGCAAGTTCGTAGGTTGCATAGGCTAATGCAGCCGATGTTGTTTGATATCCTGCTAACATGAAGATAAAAATATTGCTGACAATTTCTTCGCGTGTGAGTTGATAATTGATTTCGCTGTTATCCTGGATTTCATCCTCAAAGAATAAAAATTCGTGTAAAGTTTTTTTTTTCTTCTAAAATCAAGATCTTCTATACACTTACGTTTATTTTTTCTTCAGTCATTACTTGTAACATTAATTGTAGAACATCAACACGTGAAGTAGACATCTGCTGTCGTTGGTCCAAAACTGTTTCTAATCGACTGGTAAGCCATGTAACAGGCTGCTCACTCAATCGTTTCTTATTCGATATCCAAGGTAAAATATACGTATTGATGAATGTTCGTACATTTTGAATGGCAAAAAAGATTTTAACAATGACATTCGTCAATTCCGGCATAAGTTGAAGAAACCGAAAAAAGCCACTTGATCGAATATTCTGAGAAAAAAACTCTTCCAATTTCGTGAAGTAGATATTATCCGGATTGCTTTGTATATCGGTATCGATTCCAAAAGCACATCGACCTAGACAATAATAGGCTTATTTTCGAAAGGAAAAATACTATAAATTTACATATGACATCCATGGACATTCGTTTATAATATGCAAGAATATCAAATTCACTATCATCTTTGACATGATCGACTAATTTCTCCATTGCATCATGAATACAGTCATTAATAAGAGGAAACATCAATTTTAATTTGACTGCAGAAAATGCTGGATTGATTGCATGGCGATGCCGACGCCATTTGGGACCTGATGAAGATAAAACACTGTTGCCTACGAGAAATCCAGTTCGTGCTTGAAAGACGGAAAATTGTTTGACAAAAACTTCTTGAAGAAAATCAGGATCACTAACAACAAGTGTAGGAATACTGCCTTGATAGATTCCATAGATCTTTCCATATTGTTTCGTCCAACTTTCGAATTGACGAAAAAACGACGGACTATTCCATAATGTTTTCAAATGACCGTAGAAAAAGCGGAAAGATGGCGTGGGAATACCACGTTGACGAAAGTATTGATAACGTTGTCGTAATTCAAGAAAATAATAGATCGTAAGACCAATGCAGATAAGCAGAAGAATTAGGGATAAAAGTAACATTTTATGTATTTGTAGCGAAAGTGTGGAAACACATTTCTTTATATAGATAAATATGATATCACTGGTTTTACTTGTTTCACTATGATTCGTTAAGATATAGTGCGTTCTGATAAAAAAAACAGAGTTCGTACATCATTGCATCATATAACAGTGCATGTTGCAACAGACGTGACGTATTTTCTATTTCTAGGTCTTTATTTTATTTTTCAATAGCATGAAATTATTTTATAATTAATATAAAATGAAATGCGTCGATCGAAATACATGTTGAAATTTTACTCGGAAAAACGAAAATAAATGACGCGTATATTAATTGACTGTACTATATATATATACACATATATAGATGTTATACAGTAGAACGATGAGTAGATTTCTATTTATTTTCATACTTTTGCAAACATTATCAGCTCATGTCATCAAAAATTCATCACGACAACCAACATTACGTGAAATGATACCTGAACAGAGTTCATTGGCACCACGTCCTAGTCCACGAAATAACGTTGGTTGTGATGCAATACTTGATAGCTGTGGTCCAAATGGTGGATGTTGTGATGAACATGATGGATGTTATGAGATTAATAAATGTACAGCGTGGAGTTGGCTACCTGGTATCGATAGTTTCGATTGTTGGAATTGTAATTGGAATGTAATGAAATGTGTTGTTACACAAAATCCAGGACCGAGTTCATGTTGCTCACAAGGCACATGTGGCATGGATGAAACGATAAGAGAAGAAATTACACTCGAAGGATATTTAAAATAACGATGATAACAATACTTCCTTTTTTGTTCTTAACATGTTAATAAAACTCGGGATTCATCTGTGCGTAACGTTCCTGGCCTTGAATAAAAATAAACAAGAGAAAAGAACGAAACAAAATATAAAAACATAAATGACTATTCAATGACGATAATATGTTTTTATTTGACGTCAAATATTGGATTATGATTATTATTATTATAGAAGTTTTAAGTGAAAACAAAGCTAGATGACATTTCAATCGCTATTGCAAAGAAATATTGTGTTTGCTTTTCTTGCTAGCGTACTTGCTAGTCAAGCTATTGAGTGTAAATATGTTTCGTTAAAATAAACAAATCCTATCGTTCGAAAAGAATGATTCGTCTCTGTTTCTGATTTTCTTTACGGTTAGGTCATGTAACCAAATATTACAGTTAGAAATTTGTTTAGCACCGTCGGAGGACTCTTGTGTTATGTCTACGATCGCTTTTGGTAGATCAGACTACTCAGTAGTTTTTTCTTATTTTATATTATGTAGTTTAAATTGTTCTTTTCACATATAATACTAATTATACCGGCAAAAATAAAATTCAAAATGAAGAAAGTTTTTGTTATGAATCTAGAATATACACGAACACACATATAAGACTGATAAGAAAGTAAAAGGCATAGATAACATTGAAAATGCACGAAAGAAACATATTACGACGCTCATATTTTCTTTCCATTTTTCCAACATACATATAAATTTTCTGTCCTTATAAATATGAGTAGTACAATTAAGTTTTTACACGCTTTTAAAAAACAAACGTCGCAACATGTCATTCAGAGCATTTTTCATTTTATTTATTTTTCTAAACATTTTTATTGTAAGAATTCAAGCTGGACTTCTTGGATTAATTGGTGGTGCAATTGGATGTACGCTTGCTTGTAATGCTGGTTATGCCACTTGTCTAGCTGCTGGCACTGCAACTGCAGGTAAAAAAGAAAGAAGACGACGACGACGACAGATATTTTTTTATAATTTTATCTTCTAGGCATTGGTACTGCTGGTGTAGCTGAACCGGCTGTTATTGCTGCTTGTACTACTGCTTGGTCAGCATGCCTAGCTGGATGTACTGCAAGTGCAGCCGTAGGAACCGGACCAATATAGATGACTTTCTTGTTTTAAACAGACTTGTATATAACCCCTAGTCGAACTTCTTTTGGCATGCGCATGAGAAACTTGAGTTTCTTGAGCAAGAAAGTCCAGCGCTATGGACACATCTTGAGGTCTGTGCAGATCAAGAAATTCAAAAAAAAAGTTCGTCTAGGGACATCATTTTATGACTATATTTTGTTGTTCTTTTAATCAAAATTTACCTAGAAAAATGTGCGCATTTAACGCATGATTTATGAGATAAAATTAAAAAAATGATAGTTATAGATGGGGATAATATTTTCCCCATTATTGTATCGTTTGTTTTTATCCTTTATAAATATACACAAAGAGTGCACCTATTCATTAAGTGTAATTAACGAAAAAAAAAACAAGGGCATATTAGATAAATCGCATTTAATGAAACAACAGCAAATGTAAGAAGATTTTTTTTGAAAATTATCTAATAAAATCTATTTGATTTCGAAAAGATTGTGGTCTTCATTGCTTTGTGTTGCTGGAATATTCTTATTTTCTATTGCAACACTAATTATATTAAGTTTAATCCCATTATATCTTCCTACACGTACGATTACTCTTAATAAGACAGGTAAATAATTGATTCTATTAATTTTGATGAGTATATATGTATTTTTTCGTATCAGTAAAAGAAAATGCTTTCTATGATTATATTGTTATTGGATCTGGACCTGGTGGTTCAACAATAGCTGGACGTTTAGCATTAAATAATTTTAAAGTCTTACTAATCGAAAGTGGTCCTGATTATGCTGATGGGCAAACAACCATTCCATCATTTTGGCCATTAAATTATTTAAATCCATTAATAACTGCCAAATTTCAAATGTATCTCTATAGAAAAGAAGATAATTTAACTATTGAATATCCTCGAGGATTAACATTAGGTGGAAGTTCACAAGTCAATGCATTAATTGGAATAAAAGCAAATCCATCCGAATGGGACGATATATCGGAAATAACAGATGATTCCAATTGGAATTATGATAGTATTAAAAATAAATACGAAAAATTAGTTGAAAATTGTGAATATTGTGTCGATAACAAAAATAAAAATGGCTGGTTAAATATTTCTCTGGCACCACATTTAAGTCCATCGCCACTATTAAATCAAATAAATCCTGTTCTTAATAGTTTATTAGAAGCAGTGAATTCAAAAGTTCCATTTAATGATAATGTTAATCAAAATATTTCTTATGACAGTTGGTTTTTTAATCCGAATACAGTGAGTCAACAATTAGGACAACGATCGAATTCATATGTTTATATTAAAAATATACAAAAATTAAAACCATCGAATTTACATATTTGGACAAATTCATTTGTAACGAAATTAATTATTGATTCAAAGACAAAGAATGCATTAGGTGTCGAATATGTAAAAGGTTCAAATTTATATAAAGTCATTCCATTATCATCACAAACATTAAATAGTAATGATTTAGAAAAATTTCGTATATATGCTAAACGTGAAGTTATTGTCTCGGGTGGACAATGGATGTCACCACAATTATTACAACTTAGTGGTATTGGCGATAAAAATATATTAAATAAATATAATATTGATGTTATCGAAGATTTACCAGGTGTTGGACAAAATCAACAAGATAGATATGAATTGCCATATGTAATTAAATTCAAATCCAATGCTAGTTTACTTGGATTAAATAATCCGAGTTGTACTTTCAATCTGACATCTGATGATCCATGTTTAATTGATTATAATAATCATCCAAATGCAAGTACTTATACATCAAATCTTATACTTTTGAATTTACTCTATTCAACGCAACCAAAAGTGAACAATTTTCCAGATACATCAATGGTTTTTGTACCTTTACGAGTCGATGGTATTAGACAAGATTGGGTACAAAGAGCACTTCAATACACACCCGGAGAATATTTAACTGTGAATATAAATGTTGCACGTAATTTAACTCGAACAGGTCAAGTTAATATACAATCGACAAATGCATTTGATCAACCATTAATTGAAATGAAGTATTTCAATGATCAACACAAACAATTATACATAAATCGAATCATAGAAAATATTAGATTTATAAGAAATACTCTATTTAATAATACATTATTTTCTCAATATATTGATTATGAAGATTTGCCTGGTACGAATATAACAACTGATCAACAATTAACTGAATATATAGAAAAATATATATTTGGACATCATGCATGTTGTACAAATAAAATGGGAAATTTAAAAACAGACCCATCAGCTGTCGTTAATTCAAAAGGACAAGTTAAAAATATTAAAAATTTAAGAATTTGTGATATATCAATATTTCCCATAGAGCCAGGTTATTATCCAATTGTATCAATTTTAACAGCGTGTGAAAAAATAGCTGATGATATTATTAAACAAGCTCAAAACTAACTAACCAAAAACATTCAATTGAATCACGAATTCATTTTTATTCTAACCTTTATGTTTGCTATGTGAAACCGTAGATTTTAAAAACAATAGTAGTTAATAAAATTAGTATAGTCATATTTTACTGATGTAATTCAAATTCAAGAAGTTCTAGCTTGTGGGTTAATCTGTTAACGACACTAAATAACAAAAATAATTGTTTTCATTATGTTTCTGTATCTTTGCTGAATTTCAATCATATTTTTTAAGAAACATCTTCTGCAATTATTTGCAATTTTGCTTTATGTAAGCTTGTATGACTCAAATACGTGTAATGACATGAAGCTCTTTTTCTCTATCGATTTGAATAAAAGAAAAAAAAAGATGGATGATGCAATGTCAATCAACAATATGTAAAAATCTATCCGTATCGGGAGTCGAACCCGAGCCATGGCGTTGAAGGCGCCCTATCCTAACCGCTAGACCATACGGACGTTATATAGTTTAAAATTCAATAGTTTCTGTCTTCGGCGAGTTGTTCGAATGCGATACTAACAGTGGAAAATACGTATTTTGAAAAAGGTTGCTGATAAAAAAAAATGTAAAAGAGAGAATTTTATTTTTGCAATAATGAATGAATGAAAATTAAAAACCAACGAATCTTCGAATGTAAAATAACTTCTTGTATCATTAATATTCATTTGTTCAATATTAAACGCTGGAAAAATTGTTCGAACTTGATCCATATGTAAAGGAATTGTATTAGTCAATAATTGATTGCCAGTTTCCAAATGAAATGTAATTGCTGAAAATTCATGCCATTGACGTATGCTAGCTATGATTTTCGTATGTGTTTCATCGCGAACAAGATCATAATTCAAACAAGTTTCATTCCATGCACCTAAACGTTGATCAGTACCATAACCAGTCGTTATATTAATTAATGGTAAAGATTTATTGTCTGATGAATACCATTTATCATCCACGTATAATGCGGTGCGAGATGATTGAAGCCATTTTTGACCATTGATATAAATTATATATCCTCCTGTTTCATCAATTGATACATTTATCCCAGCCCAACATTCTATTATAAGAAAGAAAAGTACTTTATATACGGTCTTCTAGCACAGACAGATAATGCATTTGATCTCATTTTATTCTACTGCTCTAAAATAGAAATTTTAATATGAAAATCGTCAAAGTAGCGACCTCGTAACTCGAGAGATATTCTACTTATCAAACGACAAAACTCCCTCGACCAATAGATATGCTTTTACCTCACCATTTTAACAGGTAAAGTATATACGCTTTTTTTTTGTTTTCTGTATGTTTATATTTTCACGTAACCTTATTTGTAAACATGGCTACACAAGGTAATCGTAAATTATTGTCAGTTCTACGATCAATTGAAATAATCGAAGGTAAATTTTATTAAACATTAAAGAAATATACATAGTATTTTAAAAGAACAAACCAATCAATTGCATACACAATATATAACAGCGAAAGATGACACAAATCAAGAAGCCCTACGACCTATTGATGATTCAAATATTGATTTAGTATTATTTTTTCAACAATTTGAACAATTATTAGAACTTGATTTAAAAAGTAAAATAAACATTTTATTAGTAAAACAAATACTTTTTTCTTTTGAATATAGATCGATCGTTTTTATTAATTAATAGAGATGACAGAACTTATTGGAATTTTTTTTCACTTGCACTTAAGGAAAGTAAAGGTTTATACGATAATATTTCATATGTTAATAAATGTCGAGAAGTTAAAACATCTATTGGTCGTGGACGTTTGTTTCTTCGTTTTTGTTTACAAAAGCATACTTTAGGTGATGTTATACAACAAAGTTTTATGATGATCAAACTTGTTAAGTAAGAATTTCGTTCTTTTATTTAAAAAAAAATTTTTTTCTTCTTCGTTTTCAGTCAATTTTATGCTGATGATTGCTTTTGGACAAATCCAACATATATGAATCGAATCATTCAATCTTTATATCAATTAAATGAATTACAATATGATCTTATTTCAAAAGCACAAAATAGTCAACTTGACACTGCTTGGCCAACTATTCAGTTTGTCTAAAAAAACTATTCTCTATTTACAAAATTCACAAGTTTTCCTTCGTTTTTTTTTCGTAGAAAAAGTCGTACTTCTTCGAAAAACATAGCAGATGATCCATCAAGATTAAGAAATGAAAGTCAAACAAGTCTCCTATCAATGGTAAAACAAAAACACAAAATTCATCGAAATCTATATCATTTCTTTAATACGTAGAATAGTGTTGATTCACAGTTACATATTTCAAATCTACCAGAAGATTTCCTTCCAATTGACACAACACCATTGGAAGTATGAACAAATAAATGCAATTTTTAAAAGTATTTACGGTTTCTTTTAGAATTCCGAACAAGATATACAAACAAATGATATCGGTAGTCAATGTACAGAATTCGAATTCATAGATAAAGAACTAATGAATGCATTACAACATGAAAATGAAGAATTGAAAACTGAGATTATGCAATCAAATGAACAAATTCAAAAATTAGATGCGCAAGTCGAAAATTTGAATAAAACTATTGAACAATTGAAAACTAACAGCATCTCATTAACAGAAAATAATGATAAATTAAATGATAAAAAAGATTTATTAGAAAATGAAATACAGAACTTGTCCAAGACCACTGAACGATTAAATTTGGATATTAATCAATTAAATGACAAAAATAAACAGCTGGATACAACTATTGAACAGTTACATGAAAACAATGGTAAACTAACTATAGAAATCAATACGTTAAACGAGAAAAAGGATGCATTACAACATGAAGTAAATGATTTGGGTCGAACTGTTGAGCAGTTAAATTCTGTCGTTATTCAATCAACTGAAAATAACGATAAGTTAACCTTAAAAGTAAATGCATTAAGTGACGAAAACTTGTCCTTACAAAACCAAACAAAAGATTTAACCAATACCATTGAACAATTAAAAAGTGAAATTAATTTCTCAAATGAAAATAATACTAAGTTAGGCATGCAAGTAAATGCATTGAATGATGAAAAAATGTCTCAACAGCATCAAATCAATGAATTAACTAAAACTATTCAAGAATTAAATACAGCACATACCGAATTAAATAAAACTATTCAACAATTAAATGCGGGACATACCGAATTAAACGAAAAGAATGAACAATTGCAAAATGAAATCAACTTATCGAATGAAAATAACAATAAATTAACCATTCAAGTTAAGGTATTGAATGATGAAAAAATGTCGTTACAAAACCAAGCGAAAGATTTAACCAACACCATTGAACAATTAAACCAGAAAAATGAAAACTCGAACACAGAAATGACTACATTAAATCAAACTCAACAATCATTAGAAACCGAAAGAATGAATTTAACTAAAACGATTGAACAATTGAAAAATGAAATCAATTTATCGAATGAAAATAATGATAAATTAACCTTACAAGTCAGTGAATTGAGCAACGATAAGTTGTCGTTACAAAACCAGACAAAAGATTTAAGCAACTCTATCGAACAATTAAACATTCAGATTACCGAATTGAATAAGAGCAAAGAGGCATTAGAAAGCGAAAGAATCGATTTAACTAAAACGATTGAACAATTTAAAAATGAAATCAAGTTATCAAATGAAAGTAATGATAGATTAAGCATACAACTGAATGCATCGAAGGACGAAAATATGTCTCTACAAAACCAAACAAAAGATTTAAATTCTCAAATTGCTCAATTAAATGATACAATCACCGAATTAAGCGAAAAGAATGACAAATGCAACATACAAGTAAATGAATTGAATACAGAAAAGGCTTCGTTAGAAAAACGGACACATGATTTATCCAATACCATTCAAGGATTAGATCTTCAAATTACGGAATTAAATGAGAGAAATGAAAAATTAAATGGCGAAATAGGTACATTAACAAAAAGCAAAGAGTCGTTGGAAGGCGAGAGAACGGATTTAAACACAAGAGTTCTAGAATTAACTGAAGAAAATGGACGATTGAAAACTGAACTCAATTCATCGAACGAAAATAATGATAAGTCAAGCATACACGTAAATGCATTGAATGACGAAAGAAGCGTATTAACCAACACCATTGAACAATTAAATGCTAGAATTGTGGAATTAAACGAAAATAATGAGACGTTAACCTTACAAGTAAATACATTGGGTGAGGAAAATACGTCTTTTGAAAGTCAAGCAAGCGAATTAAATAAAACTATTCAACAATTAAATGCAGGATATACTGAATTAAACGAAAAGAATGAACAATTAACAAGTGAAATCAAGTTATCGAATGAAAACATTGATAAGCTAAACTTACAACTAAATGCAACGAAAGATGAAAGTATGTCTCTACAAAACCAAACAAAAGATTTAAATATTCAAATTGCTGAATTAAATGAGAGAAGTGAAAAATCAAATGTAGAAATCATTATGTTAACTAAAAGCAAAGAGTCGTTGGAAGGCGAGAGAATGGATTTAAACACAAGAGTTATTGGATTAACCGAAGAAAATGGACGATTGAAAACTGAACTCAATTTATCAAACGAAAAGAATGATAAGTTAACCTTACAGGTAAATACATTGAGTGACGAAAAGACATCTTTAGAAAATCAAGCAAACGAATTAGGCAAAACGATTGAACAATTAAATACGAAAATCATAGAATTGGAAGAAAAGAATGATAAGTTAATCTTAGAAACAAATACATTGAATGATGAAAAAGAATCTCTACAATATCAAACAAATGAATTAACTAAAACTATTCAAGAATTAAATGCAGCACATATCGAATTAAACGAAAACAATAATATGTTAATCTTAAAACTAAATACATTGAGTGACGACAACGAGTCATTGCAAAATCAAGCAAAAGATTTAACCAACACCATTGAACAATTAAACATTGAAATTATTGAATTGAATAAGAGCAAAGAGGCATTAGAATGCGAAAGAATGGAATTAAGCAATAACAATGAACAATTAACAAGTAAAATCAATTTATCGAATGAAATCATCGATAAGCTAAACGTAGAATTAAATATATCGAAGGACGAAAATCTGTCTCTACAAAACCAAACAAAAGATTTAAATATTCAAATCTCTGAATTAAATATAACCAAAGAATCCTTAGAAAACGACAGAATCGATTTAAATAACACAATTGACCAATTAAATACTGCGGTTATGATATCGGATCAAAAGAATGAACAATTGCAAAACAAAACTGTTGAGTTACAGCAAGAAAATGATAAATTGACTATACAAATAAATTTACTAACCGACAACAAAGACTCAATCGAATATAAAATGAACACTTTAAATACAACAATTGAACAACTAACCAATGATCTCGCGCAATTACATGAAACAAATGATCGGCTAAATCTGGAAAAAAATACATCAGATGAGAAAAAGGATGCATTACAAAATGAAATCAATGATTTGGGTCGAACTATTGAAGAATTAAATACTAAAATTATGGAATTCACCCAAAGGAATGAAGAATTGCAAAATGAGATCAATTCATCAAATGAACATATTAATACGTTAAACAAACAAGTAAATGTATTGAATACCGAAAAAGCATCTTTAGAAAACCAGACACAGGATTTATCCAACACCATTGAACAATTAAATATTGAAATCACTCAATTGAAAGAAAGAAATGAAAAATCAAATGAAGAAATCAGTACATTAACTAAAAGCAACGTGTCATTAGAAAGCGAAAGAATGAATTTAAACAAAATGATTGAACAATTACAAATTGATATTAATTTGTCAAATGAAAATAACAATAAGTTAGCCTTACAAGTTAGTGAATTGAGTGACGATAAATTATCGTTACAAAACGAAGCAAAAGATTTAAGTAATTCTATCGAACAATTAAACATTCAGATAGCTGCATTAAATGAAAACAAAGTGGCATTAGAAAGCCAAAAAATGGGTTTAAATGAAACGATTGAACAATTAAATGCTAGAATTGTGGAATTAAACGAAAAAAATGATAAATTAACCTTACAAGTTACCGAATTGAGTGACGAAAAGTTGTCTTTACAAAACCAAGTCAAAGATTTAAGCAACTCTGTAGAACAATTGAACGAGAGAAATGAAAAATCAAACACAGAAATAGCTGTATTAAATGAAAATAAAGAGTCATTAGAAAACCAAAAAATGGAGTTAAGTGAAACTATTGGACAATTAAATACTGAAATTACGGAATTAAACGAAAAGAATGAGCAATTAAATAGTGACATTAATGCGTTAAAAGAAGAAATTAATAAAGTGAATGTTGAGTTGTCAGAAAATTCCATGGAAAGTTCCACACTGTCGGATGTAAGTATATTTATACAAATGTAGTATTTAGAAGAGGGCAACGCTTTTATCGTTGATAGTTCTATGAAAAGTATTGAGACATTGAAAAGCACACAGATGCTGATAAAATAAAATTTTGATATGAATTTCGTTTTCTTTAGAAAATAACAAATTACGAACACGATATCGCCCAGTATCAAACACTAATTCAAAATAAAGAAGAGATTTTAAAAGAATTACAAGAAAACTTTGATAAACAAGCTTTAAAATTACAATCACTCGTATGTTATTGAAATAACTTTTTAAAAAATACTTTCTTATCATTTGCTTCAGGAAGCAAACTATTCAACTCAATCTGACGAACAAAATAAACGATGTGAATTATTAGAAATCGAATTGAATAGAGTAAAAAAAGAAAGAATTTCAATTATCATTTTTCTTTTCATTTTGCTTTTACTTTAGTTAAATAAATCAATTGATGAAGAACGAGTAGATTTGATTTGAAATATAATTGACAAAAAAACTAATTTTTCTCTTCAGGAGGAAATGAAAAGAAAACAAGATGAATTAGAAGTTGCATTAAATGAAAAAACACTTGCTTTTGAAGAAATGAAAGGTCATTTATTAAAAGCTGCTCGGTTTGTCAAGAAAATTTAATTTTCGTTTGATTTAAATATTTTTATTCTGTAGTGAAAAATCTAACTTAGCTAATTCAGTTCATGATTATGAACTTAAACTCGAAGAAGAGGAAGGAAAAAAATGGGTTCCTGATTCAGCGGTTGCTAATTGTATGAAATGTTCAGTTTCATTTAGTTGGAATCATCGACGAGTGAGAAACTTTTTTGTTTTGTATTTCTTTAAATGATTTATATAATTCGTCTTTGTTTTCTCTGTAGCATCATTGTCGAAAATGTCAAAAGATTTTTTGCAATCAATGCTCAAATAACTGGGTACCAAGTTCAAAATCAAAGTAAATTCACAAAAAAATAAATAAATATTTACTTTTTTTAAATTTTAGTGGTCCAAAAAATCGTACTTGTGATTATTGTTATGCAAAAATTATCAAAGATGCATCAGAAAATGAACAATCCAAAAGCGTTTTTTATTTTACAAATAGTTCGAAAGAAGATAGTGATAGTTATTATGAAATTCGAAAAGATAGTCAACTTTCAACTAATACAGATGATAATGCTAAATCTTAGGGATTTATTTTTGATTCATGTATTCACAAATAAAAAAAAACAAAGCAAAATATCAAGTCTTGTTTCAGGTTAATTGATACCGTTGCACACGATTATTACCTCTATCACTGACATACAAAAAAGTTTCATTCATATTCATAATAACTCCAACAGGTGAATTCAACAATGTTGAATTCGTTCCGGTCATTCCAGTAATACCAGCAATAGTCACAGCATTTGAAGCTCCTTGACTCCAACGTTGAATTCGATTATTTGCCCTGTCGGCAATGTATATATCGCCGGTCTTCTTCGATACGTATACACCATGAGGACCATTCAATTGACTACTGTTACTACCGGCACCATATCCACCAGCAACAGTCGTACCGTTTGCTGTCATATTGAGATTATAACGTTGAATTCGATTGTTTCCCATGTCAGCAATGTAAAGATAGGAATTTTTTTCATCGAGATAAAGACCATACGGTGTATTCAGTAGCTTATTCGTATCGCCAGGTACACCAGTTTGACCCGCAATAACGATTCCTACAGTCGAATTCGGTGGCCATTTCATTACTCGATGATAGTCCATATCGCTAATATATAGATTACCGTGTGAATCGAGAGCTAAGCCGGCTGATGTGCCGATAGTACGATTTGTATTTCCACAACCATCGACACCCACTGCTGTAATACCAGTTGATGCATTTATACGCCAAAGCATGACTCTACAATGAGAATTATCATCAACGTATAGATTCGAATAGTTATCAAGTTTTAATTCTGCTGGACATCCAAGTTGACTATTGCCATCACCACTTCCTCCAAAACCAGCTACGATCGTTCCATTAAGAGATCCTTCGTGAATTTTCATCACTCTGGAATTGCCACATTCACTGATATAGAGCGTATTGTTCATATAAATTGCTAGACCCCATGGAGCATTTAAAGCATCTAAACTAGTTCCTGATGTACCATTACTATAACCAGCGACTGTAACACCAATCAATGGATAAGTGACTTGAGAGGGTGGTTTTTGTAGGAATATGAAAGTCGAATCCAAATTGATTTGAATCGTTGATGTTGCAGAATAATTTGCAAATAGAGCACATGTTTTATTACTTGTATAACAATTGAAACTTAGATACTTCGGTATCATTTGAGAATAAAATGCATTACAAATACATTCAGAACATGTTTGATTGTATTTTATAAAGGTGTCAATACTAGTAGAAGAATATGATGCATTGTATATATAACCGATAGGTGATGCACAAACCAAATGCACATAACTCATAATAATGAGCGTTAAATAACAAAATTCTTGTGTCATTTTTAGAAATGTTGCTTATTCTCCTACTTCAAAAATACGTTTTGATTGAAATTTCTTTTCATTATGAAAAAATAAAAAAATAAAAAAACATCTTGTCATTTTTCTTGCCCTGTCGTGATAATGAATAAAAAGGAAACTTGGAAACTTCTACTTTATTTTACTTTTAGAAATAAATTTATTTCCGTAGCACAATGTCATGCAAGTTGATGAATATAAAAAAAAAAGAGAAATAAAAATGAAAGATTGATCATGTTTATTAATAAAAAGCCAGATATCATTCATTTGAATTTTGTTTCATAAATCAAAATGCTTGCTTGGAAATTTTTTCTTTATTGTATATTTCTACAACTAATTTTTGGTAAACAGCAACTAAATCTTTATTATACAAATGAAAATGGCTGTATTCGTATTGAAGACATATCAGACTCTGCATATAAAACTGATCATGCCATTACATATTATTGTCTGAGTGAATTACCATCTCAATGGAAAATTCAACATGTATCAACGAAATCTAAGTTGACTTTTGCTGAACTTAAAAAGAAAAAAATAACCAGTGAACAATTGTATCTTTGGTCAGCACCAATTGATCTCATTGAAGATTATCAATCGAATACAAAGGCAAATTCTTCGGAGTATTGGAATTGTACATGGCCAAGATTTGGTCTTCAATGTCAATATCAATTCTATCAATCAGTCAACAATCAACTAAATTTAGATTTACAGAACTTCATCAAACAGTTTTACGCACAATCTAGTCACATACGCACGAATCTAACATGTTATATACATTTAAAATGTACTCGTAATTCTCTATCAGTTTGTTTACAATGGCGAGAAATTTGTGATGGAGAAGTTCAATGTGTTGATACCGGCATCGATGAAAAAGATTGTTGGCAATTTGAAATAAATGAATGTCAAGCCGATGAATATCGATGTCGAAATGGCCAATGTATACCAAAGATATTCTTTCAGAATGCACCTAGTTCTACGCCTAATTGTTTAGACGGAACGGATGAATTCACTGATGGAAGACTCCCTATGAAAATGCCACGGGGAATGTGTCCTAGACTTTATATGCCATCATTTATATGTGAAGATATTACTTGTGAACATCTACCATTTGCAAAATTTTGTTTGCATGATCCTATATCTGTTATAATTAATGCATTTTCCTCAAATACGAACACCAACAGCAACAGGTATGTCTCAGCAGTCAAATGTCTTATTTTATTATCACATTTAACCAATATTGAATGTCATCATAGTTGTTTAAATTACACTTGTATAAAAATGATTAATGAATCTTGTCCAAATTGGATCGTTCTTGAGTTTGATACAGATCAATTCGGTGATATTCATTTTGTTTTTCAACCGACAATGATGATCTCTCCGGATAATGTTGGTTTACTTTATATTTGTTATAGAAATTCTTTTTATGATGCATTTTTTCCTTTAAATCCGTATGTCATGTTCAACGAAAGTAAATGTTTATTTCATGAAATAATTAATGATCGTGTCAATCAAATTTATTCCGAGGGCAATCCTTTGGATGGACCAATTGATAAGTTATATAATAAACTTCGAGGATTTTATATGATTTCAAATATGAATTTGAAATTGTGTGAGCAACCAAATGTGTATCAATGTCGAAATTCATCGAAATGTATTTCAATTTATCGCATAAATGATGGCGTACAAAATTGTCCGTTGATGGATGATGAAAATATGATTGATATTGAAAATATTAATATCATCAATCGTTTGAATAAGAATAATTATTACAAATGTGGAACATTAAATAAATATATTCATCCAAATTTATTAATAAATAAAAAATGTGATTGTGAACATATTGATAATGTTTGGTGTGAAGATGAAGAATTTGAAATGGATTCTTCTCGAACGAAAATATCATTTCAGACGATTTGTGATGGTTTACAAGAATTATCAGCAAAATTTCTTGATGAAAATAATCATACTGATGAAACTGAATGTCAACAATGGGAATGTAATAATTTGTATACACGCTGTAATGACTTTTGGAATTGCCCGAATGGAGATGATGAAGCAGGATGTCCTTCGAAATTTCAATTGCAATGTTCTTCCAAAGAACACTATTGCGTTTCATTAAAGGCGCCATATCAATTAACGTGTTTACCTATCGAACGAATCAATGATAAACAAATCGATTGTCTTGGTGGAACTGATGAAATATCATTATGTCAAAGATATCATGGAAATTTGTATACTTCAAGTTTCTATTGTGATCATATGTGTATTGATTCGTTAAAATTGTGTGACGGTCACAAGGATTGTTCGAATGGCGACGATGAACTAGTCTGCATTTTAAATCAAACAGTTTGCTCGATTCATCAACGTGCAGACCGTGAAAGATTTTTATGTAACCAATTTAAACTTACACAAAAACTTGACATAGTTTTATTTAAACTTGATTATGATAATAATAACTTTCATGTATCAGACAATCGAATTACTCAATTCTCTCAAATACAAACACAAACATACAATCCACATGATATTCGATGTCATCGTGGTATTGATCTTCTTGTTTGGTTAAATTTTGACAAGCAATTATCAACAAGAACATGTCTTTGTCCATCGTCTTTCTACGGTCCACTTTGTCAATATCAAAATCAACGTGTGACTACCACAGTTCGATTTCGAGCATTGTCTGATTCTTGGCAAACTCTATTTACAATTATCGTTAGTCTCATTGATGATAGTCATCAACGAATAGTTCATTCCTATGAACAACTGACATTTCTATGGCAAATACATTGTGAAATGAGCTTTCATTTTTATTTACTTTATTCAACTCAACCGAAAGATACATCGAAGAATTATTCAATTCAAATAGATTTCTATGAAAAAGATTCATTGAAATATCGTGGAAGTTCATTGTATCCAATTGAATTTTCATTTCTGCCTGTGCATCGTGTGGCGATATTAGCCGAAATTCCACCTACAGATAATCAAAATCAAACTTGTTCGGATCGAATCTGCATTCATGGAAAATGTATTCGATATTATAATGATTTGCAAGGACGAACATTTTGTCATTGTGATGAACGATGGACAGGAGATGATTGCTCAATTCCATATAATTGCACCTGTTCATCGACGTCTCATTGCCATGGAATTTTACCAAGTAATCGGTCGATTTGTGTTTGTCCAACGACTCAATTTGGACCTCGATGTTTTATAAATCGTACAATGTGTCAAAATCAAGGCAATAATTCCACTTGTTTACATAATGGTACCTGTATCACACTCGAGGGTCTTGCATCAAGTAAACATCATCCGTCATTTGCTTGCGTATGTTCAAATGGTTATACCGGAGAACGATGTGAAATTAGTTTAGATACAATATCGATTTCTATCGATAGAAATATTATTTCATCACAATTAATCTATATTCATTTGATAAGTGTATTCGATTTCGTTCCACTACAGCGAGCAACTACTTTTCAAACAATTCATTCTCATCAAGATCTAATCGTTGTGAACGTATTGGAACGTGTTAGTCTGATTTTTATTGAATTTTTCGAGAAAAAATATTATCTAACAGATTTTCGGGATGATTCGAAATTGAATACAACGGTTACCATGTCAGATCATTGTCCAAATATTAGTGAATTATTTAATCAAACATTCATTCAATGGTCTCTTATTCGTCGAGTCAAATACTATCATTTGCCGTGTCAAAATCTTTCATTAAATATCAAATGTTTTCATGATGATGTTCATTTATGTTTATGTTATTCATTTCATGGTAAACGATTAGCAAATTGTTTCGAGTTCGATCATGAACTGAAATTTGATTGCGATGGACGAAGTGAATGTGGAGAAGGTAGTCAATGTTTTCAAGATGACAAAACATGTCCAAAACGATCGATCTGTTATTGTAAAGAATGTTTCTATGGACGACGATGTCAATTTACAACAAGTGGTTTTGGTTTATCGTTAGATGCTATTCTAGGTTATCGTATCGAACCCAATGTGAATCTTTCTCAACAATCAGCTATTGTTAAATTTAGTTTAATATTAACAATTATTTCTGTTCTTGGTGGTCTTGTCGATGGTTTTCTTTCATTGATAACATTTAAAAATAAACCAATACGTGATGTTGGTTGTGGAATTTATCTATTATGTTCATCGATTACAACAATATTCATAAGTTTAGTATTATTATTGAAATTTTCAATTTTATTAGGTGCACAAATGAATAATATATCGAATCGAATATTTTTACAAATTCAATGTCATTCATTAGATTTTCTTCTTCGAGTATGTCTTCAATTGGATCAATGGTTAACAGCATGTGTTGCTGTTGAAAGAACTTTTACAGTAATTAAAGAAACACGTTTTGATAAGAGAACAAGTCGACAATGTGCAAAATATGTTGTTATTTGTCTTCTGATTATTCTCATTGGAAGTTCAGTTCAAGATCCATTACATCGTCATTTAATCGACGAACGAAATGATGATACTGATCAAATCAAACGAATCTGGTGTACTATTACATTTTCATCAAATATCATCCGACAATTCAATTCTTATATGCATACATTTCATTTTCTCCTTCCGTTCACAATCAATTTCGTCTCTGCTATTATTCTCATAAGGGTTAAATCTCGTCAACACTTACGTACTCATAAGAATCAATCATATAAACAAATACTTCGTCAGCAATATAAACAACATAAACATTTACTTGTTGCACCGATTATTTCCGTACTTCTTGCATTACCACGTTTGATTCTAACGTTTCTATCTCGATGTATGCAATCATCGGATGATGCTTGGCTATTTATTATACTTTATTTTATTTCATTTATTCCATGCATGTTAACGTTTATTATTTTTGTTTTACCATCGAAATTCTATCGAAAAGAATTCAGTAAATCTATACTGAAATATCGAATAGCTATTCAACGATATTTCAATCGTTAATAGGACTGTATTGTATTTTTTTTCTGTAAAAAAAATAAAAATCATTAATGACGAGCACTATTAACAGCAACATTAATGATAATAATAATAAGTACAATAATTCCAATAATTGTTGATATAAGATTCGTTATTAGAGCTCTTCATGAATTCTTCAGTGCACCTTGTAAATCACCGATCCCTCTTGCATTACACGTTGCAATAGGAAAGAAACAAGCAACAATACCAAGAATTAGAAAACAACATAGTATATTAAAGATCGACCATTCGAGATAACTACTAGCATAAATGACATTGATATTGACATCTTGAGTAACTATTGGTCGTGCTACACAAGTACTTGGTTGTTCGCATCGAGTTGGATTCGAATTAGAACCAACATTTCTTTCAACGTCTGGTGGAAATTCAGCCATTGTCAATAAGATTTCTTTTTAACGAATACATTCAAACATTTTCTACAGTATAGATTTTATTTTGTACGTTATTTGAAACTTTGTTAATTTATAGCTTAAGCCTATTGCAATCGAAAGAAGAGACAGAAATATAATCGAAATGTAACGTATATTATTGACATAATGATAGGATTAGTTTTTGAGTAATAATTTTGCGTCGTTCAAAAATACTTGTATTTCTCCTTTCGTGCCGATTTCATTTTTCACAATAAATTTAAGCATGTTTTTCGGTGAAAATTATGATCGAATAATATGTTTACCCCATTTATTTTCCCTTTATTTTCGCCGAATGTAATGTAAAGAACGAAAGAAAAATTGATTTGCACAGACAGAAACAGTTTGTTTTTATATAAAAAAAAAGGAACATACAATTAATATTGATGAAGATGACGAATGAGAATAAATTTCGTGAACAACTTCAAGTATTTTCATACTTTTTAATGGATGCAGTAAAAGAACAACAAAAACGTATCTATGCAAGTCGTCGTAACAACATCAATAAAGTTAAAATTCAGCAATTCAGTCACAAATATAATCAACAAACATGACAACTAAAGAAGCAAATTGAGGGTGAGGGTGTCAATGCAAATAAGACATTTATAGTGTATCGCGGACAAGGAATGCTCAAAGAAGAATTCGAAAAAATATCTAAAACTAAAGATGGTCTAATTTCTTTCACTAAATTTTTATCCACAAGTATGGAAAAAAAACAATGCAATGCCTTTTGTCCGACGTGCTCTTCGTGATCCTGCGTCAATTGGTGTTTTATTTGTTATGAAAGTGAACCCACAACAATCAACAGTAGTGTTTGCATCTGTTGCTGACATAAGTGCATACAAACAAGAGCACGAAGTTCTCTTTTCCATGCATAGTGTATTCCGCATTCGTACTGTCAAGCAAATGAACGAAAACCAACGTCTATTCTCGGTGGACTTAGCACTCACTAATAATACTGACAGGGAGCTACAGAAGTTGACCACCAAAATTCGTGAAGAGACTTTTCCATATGAGAGTGGATGGAACAGACTGGGCTCCGTCCTATTCAAACTAGGGATGCCAAAACAAGCTGAATGCATTTATCAGGCTATATTACATCATACAGCTGGCGAAAGAAACGAAAGAGTATTTTATCAACAGCTTGGACTACGTACGCAAGACCTAAGCGAATCCGAAAAAGCACTTGCGATTCAGCAACAATCGCTTTCTTCTAATCATCCTCACTTAGCTTTCACCTACAATAACATCAGTTTAGTGTACGCAAGTATGTGCGAATATGACAAAGCACGCTCCTCTATTAGAAATGCCGTCGACATTGGATCAAAATCATTGTCACCAAATCATCCTAACTTGCTTAAATTTAAAGCTATTGTTGATAAAATAAATAATCGACGGTAGTCTTATCTGTTTGTTTTCTTGAGCATAAAGGAAAAACAAGGAGTATAATTATGTTTCTCATTTTATTTCATGTGATTTCACTAATATGTTCCATCGCCCAATATTGATTCTATTCGACAAATACCATTGTTTAATCAGCTTAAAATCGAACGTTTTTGCATGAATACAAAAAAATTGTAGATATGAGTGAAAGAAAGGTGTTTTTTACCGACTTTTTATCCGTCATAGGTGAATAACCATATTATCATTATATTTTGGTTTTCGTAATGAGTGTGTAGTTCCTTGTTTGCGCTCTATTCGACGGGTATTTTGGTAATTCCCAACATGTACGTCATTGATAGTATTTTGTTTTTGCCGTGTTGCATTTATTTATCAAAACTGATACAAATAATTGAAGCGTAACATGTTCTTCTTCCTCAATGAATTGATATATAAACTATGCATATCGCGCATACAGCCATTAGATTCATGGCTTTAGCTACGATAGTTAACGTTCCTCCTCCGGTGACTACTAAGGATGGTACTCCTCCGATAACTACTAAGGATGGTATTACAGCAGGTACCAATTTCGGTGATATACCTACTCGTGCTGTATGTCAACGGTGTCGGAAACCTGTTTTGTCATTAGTCAATTTTAAAGTTGGTTTGGGAACTTGGTTGATTGCAGTGATTCTTGCGCTTCTGCCACCACTGTGTTTTATTCCATTTTTTGTTAATGCATGTAAGGACACTGAACATACATGTCCTAGTTGTGGTAATGTTATGGGAGTAAACAAAGTTATTGGATAATAGCTACTTCCTGATGGAAAGACAACACATCTTTCTTTTTGTTGCTATTGCTTTTCTCATTATTTACTTAAATAAACAAGAATATAGAAACGTGTAGTGAAATAATTGTGTTATTTTTTTCTCTCTCTCTCACAAAATGTCAACGTTAGCAGATCAACTTCGAAAAATTCTCATTTTTATCAATAGATATTGTTTAATACCAATATTCGTCTTTGGTATCATTGGTAATATATTAAATGTAATTTATATAGTGATTGTATTTATAATCAAGTGATTGCCGTTATTCTTCTCAATTTACCAAATACAATTTATACATTATATTTTGTGCAGTATGTTCAAGAAAAAATAGATTATTAGAAAAATTGACTTTTCTGTTTAATAGACAGCATTCTATATCTCTATACGTTAACATCAGAAAATTTCCGAGAATTTGTTTATTGAATAAAGCAAAGAAAAATATTATTATTAAATTCTTTCAGTATTCATTACAATCTGCACCACACTTTGGACATCTTGACGTCCCGCCCCAAGAGCGGATCATACGGAGCGTCTCACGTAGATCTTCCTCTTGCTGCTCATATCTTTTTCGCGACCAATAAGCTTCTGATTCACGTCTCCTTTTTTCCATTTCTGCCGCTAATTCTTCTTCTTCTTGACGTCGTTGTTTATAATCTCGAATTACTTCATCTTCACGTTGGACAATTTTTTCTGCATCAGTTTTTGTCCATCCAGTGAATAAATCACGTTGATTATTTGATGTTATATTTTGCTGACGAAAAAGTGCTAAGGTTCGCTCAGCTAATAATTTCGAATTGTTATAGCGAACAAACGGGTCTTGATAATATTGAAATGAATGTGATTCGTTATGAATTGTTTTGGCTTTTTGAAAACATTTTGAACATAAATCATAACTTGATTCACATTGTTTACATTGATATCTTATTCCGGAAAGGTTTTTCTCTTTACAACCATCACATGTCACTCCAAAGTGTTGACCAGTTATGTGATTCGGTGCATTTTGATTAAACCTATGTTGTGTTGGATGGTAAGTTGACATTAGTTGGATACATTTTTCACAAACAGCAAAATCAGGACATTGTTCACAGCTGTATGACACTTGTTTATTATACCAAATAATATCTAGACAATGGTGACAATAAATTAAATAGGTTTTAGAATAATTTTCGTCTGTGAATATTGACGATGATTGGTTCTCGTTGTTTAGATAAACCTTTGTAAGATAAACAAAACTACTAAAAATTCTTAATAATCTGTCGTTTTCATTACCTTGTTCAGTTTATGTCTACTGTCTTTATTTACTGGTAATTGTGAACAATTTTTACATACATGATGATAAATACATTGTTCACATTTATAATATTCGTTGTTATCAGTTGCCAGATTAATCGCTTTTCCACATGATACGCAGATAATTGTCGTGCTATATGTAGGATTTGACATGATAATATTTGTGCGTATGCATGACTTGCCTTTTCATCGTTTATATACTCATCATGTCTCGGTTGACTAAGCTCAAATGCGTCATATTTGTAAGTCGGAAAATCCCGTGTTTCACTCCTACGTACATACGTAACAGCAGATTCGTATTCATCCTTTTTTTAATATCTTAAATGATTGAAAAAAATGAGAGCAAACTTATTGATTTAATCGATGAAATCGATACTACGTAAATTGAAAAATATATATAAAGCCGATGCTCTATTTGATTCTCATCGATGATGCTTTTGGCAGCGTGCTTGAAATATCGTTTACTGGCATTTCTATGCTTTTTCATTTACTTGGAATTCACCTATCCGAATTATGTGCAAGCATTGAGTGATAATTTAAATTTTCGCGAGTTCTTTATCTACGATCCTAAACTCGCCTATGGAAATCCAAATTTTTACGCATATGCTCCATCCATAATTCAAATTGATTCTCAATATTTTGTTCATTCATGTCACAATCGTATTCCTAAACAAGTAAAAGATCATATAATTGGCTTCAAATATGATGACTCTGCCAAAGCAGTTACAGTTGGTCAAATTGTAGCATTAGCACCCAGTGAGACTGCCAATGTTTGGGATGCAATGCATGTTTGTGATCCTTCTGTTGTGCGTGGAAATTTTCGTTTCGGTGGTATCTCATACAAATACGCTATGTTCTATACGGGTGCTCCTTTTAATATCTCGAAATTCAATCAAATCGGTGTCGCTTTTTCGCAGTCTCTCGAGTCAACGAATTGGACACGTTATCCATATCCATTGATTCGCCATCCCGATATTCCTATGATCGAAAATTCGTCCTATATCGATATCTCGAAAATCCATGACTATCGAGATCCACGATATCCATTTGGAATCGCTCAACCGACAGCCACGGCCGTCAGCGATGGTACAGTACTATTGGCATATACTGTAGGTGATCGCAATGGAACACGAGCTGAAGTGCGACATGTGAATTTATCGAATGTTGATGAAACACCTCAAATTTCAGCGTCTATACTTTTACCGACAAGTGGACTCACTGATCCAATAAAAGTGGTGTTAAATAATTTTGATATGGCATACGATTCAATTTCGGATACGATATATATCGTCCGCGATAGTTATCCACAATTTGGTGGAACTAATCCGGACTTTCTATCTCGTTCAGTTGAAATAGCTTCGATTCCAGGTGCAGTCATGTGGACGAATACCAACAATTCATATAGTTGGAAATCTGAAGGATTACTTGATGCAGTGCAATTTTCTAATGCCAAGCGTATTCATAATGCTGGACTTGTACGCAATGAATGGGGTGGTTTGATGCGACCTGTACAAGTCATGGTATCGGATGCGAAGGAATCCGATGATTTCTATGAATGGTTATTTTCATATCGCATGCGTCTGGTCGAATTGATTTAGAATATATTTTAATCCTTAATCAAAACGCTACTTTAGTTTATTAACATTCAGTATTTTTTCTTGATAAAAATAGGAAAGATACAAAAAGAACGTTTTGCCAGTTTTGAGTACTCTACGTAATTAAAAAAATCGTTGAAATAATGCAAGAATGGAAGAAAAATTAAATCTGTTTCGAGCCAACGAATTGTTTGCTTCTCGATCTATCCAAATTTTCAATTTCGATGCTTGTCCTGGGTAACTTTTAATTATAGATCTTGTTGATAGTTTTCCTTGTAACCATCGGATGAATTTGTTTCGAATCGATGGAGATCGTAAATGATTTTCTACAATTAATTGAATTCGAAAAACTAATACACGTAAATGAGGTATTTTCTCAATTAAATAAATGATATCCATTTGATCTTCTAATTCAATCGAAAGAACTTGACATTGAAAGCCAAGTGGTGAATTAACTAATTTTTCACAATCGTCATGATTAAAATACTTTCCAAATTTAGCTTGAGCTTTCAGTAATTGTATGCGACGAACCGATGGACTTGTTAATTGAAATAGTTTTACGTACGTTTCTCCAAAAGAATCGATTATTAATGAATAAAGACAATGTGTTCGATTGAGTATGATTTGTAATTGATCATATCCGAAATTATTCTCTAAAGAGACATTCAACGTTGTTAACCGACTGAATATCATTGTATATCTATTAATTGTATCGTCTCCGTATGGTAATTCTGTTATTAACTGTTTAAGATTAGGAAACATATTGTTGACATCTTCTAATGTCTTTAATGATGATATGTGATTAGGTTTTAGTTGAAAATCATGAATTTTAAGCAAAGGACATAATTTGCTTTCATCAGGTTTGGTTGACAGCCAAAATTTTGTTTTCAAACGATGTTCAATATCAATATCAAACACATTTGGTAAAGTATATAATAGAATTAGTCGATTGTATATATCGTCATAATCACATCGAACATACCATTTATGTTCGACAAGCCAAAATTCTGTTCGAAATGAATCAATTAATTGATCAGCTGTTTCGTGAACGTTTACATTCTTTGGACACTCAAAAGATGTTTTTAATCGAAACGTTTGAAGGTTTGGTAAATGATCATTAATCAATTTTTTGCAAACATTTCCGTCGAAATACATGAATGAAATTCTCAAAGTTAAACGGATTAAATTAGGAAATGTTCGGAAGAGATTGTCGATTTGATTAATATTATCACATCGATCAATTGAAATTTGTAACGAAGTAAGAGATGAAAGAATCTTCTTTGGCCGATCTTTTAAATGCAGCCAATCAGCAGAATCTATTTTCAAATATTCAAGACAAGGAATTGAATCTAATAGATAATTTGATTCATTGTTAAATCGAACATTCTTGAGCGATAACGACTTAAGCATTGATGAAATAATTAACCGTTCTCGTATAGATGTAAAGTCAACAGATAAATTGTTCATTACAAAATGAGTTAAATTTGGTAAACACCAAATCTGACCAATTATAAAAGCAACTTGTTTATTATTGAATTTACAATCGAATAAATAAAGATGATCGAAACTCGAAAGATTTTGACATTGATTGATGATTTGACAGAGCACTTCAGATGAATCAATTTCATACAATACAAGTGATCTCAATTGAATGAATCGATCAATAGGAAACTCGTATGAGTAAAGTAGTTCACATAGATTTGGTGTTTCGCCATTATTTGATAGTTGAAGTGATGTTATATTATTGGTCAAATTTGGAAGATGTTCTTTACAAAATTCATGGAAATAATATCTTGATATTGATCGTAGATCGAGTGAATGCTGTTGAAAATATTCGTATAATAAATATTTAAATCGAGAATTAAGTGGCAAAAATGCATGAATAAGATGTGAAGTATTTAAAAATTCGAATATATCGAATATTAATTCATTTGCAAGTGTTTCAAATTGCGACATTCGAACAATAAAATAGCAAAACAAAAACAGATTTCTTATCTACAATAACATGTCCCTTTAGCAAACAAAATACTAAGAAGTCAGTCAATATTTGTTTAGAACTTTCAATAATACCTGCTTATATATATATTACTGACATCGGAGCTTTTCATTGCGATAAAAATATTTTGTCAAGAATATAAAATGAAGTTTTCATTCATCTTCATGTTCGTGTTTCTGAATCTAATTATTTCACGTGGTGGTTGTAGTCCAAGCAATGTCAATTGGTCGATGATAGTGTCATTACAAGTAAATCATACGCATCCGAGACATATTTGTGAAGGCACGATTCTTAGTGAATCTTATATTTTAACAGCTGCTCATTGTGTTAGTGAAATCTATGAAAATCTAACAATTGTTGCTGGTATATGCAAGGCATCTGTTGACAAAATCATCATACATCCTTTATGGAAACGATTTCGATCGGAACGACAATTTGATATTGCTATTCTTCATCTATCTCAACCATTTGATTTGTCAACAAATTCACCGCTAGTTCGAGCACATCTTCCACCACGGCAAAATACTCTGGAAGATATTGTCGAATATCCATCGAATGGTACTCAATTGATTATCATCGATTGGAATATTTCTACGAGTGAAATTTTACAACAAATACCAGTTCAAACAATACATCATTTTAATAAGACATGTTCAAATACAATACGTAATCCAGCTGTACATTTCTGTGTTGACTTACATCAAGACAGAAAAGGTATTAAAAGAAAATAATTGCATAAAAGATTAAGTTTCTTTCGCAATGATCAATATTTTCAAATAGATTATGTATGTTTCTCCTAGATGATTCAGCGAGTCCTGTTTTTCAATGGATTGAAAATCGTTGGGAACAAGTTGGTATTGCCGCATATAGTGAAAACAATTCACCAAATGTGTTCACTCGAATCGCATATTTTCATGATTGGATTCAAATGCAAATTAATAATAACGAAATAACCGAGAATATCAAACTCTATCAATGTAATAAATCTCGTAGTTCATGTGGTTGTAGTCGTCGAAATGTTGTTTTATCATCGTCGACAATTGTTGAAAATGAAAATGCATTACCTCATACTTGGTCAATGATTGTCTCGATAAGTTTTCGTTCAACAAAACAACATCTTTGTTCAGGAACAATCTTAGAAAATTCGTTTATTTTAACAGCTGCTCATTGCGTACGAAATCGATCACCAAATGAATTGGTCATTAAAGTTGGAATGTATTTACCATTTGACAATGACATCATCATTCGACAAGTCAACGGAATATTTCCTCATCCAAACTATACGAATCATTCAAATGATCTTGCAATCTTACGTTTATCAAGTCCACTCGATGTGTATAAAGATATAAATATTTCACAATCATGTCTACCTTCCAAGGATCTTCAAGCAAACGAAGATGAATTGTCTCGATTACGTGGTGTTCAATTAGTTGTAACAGGATGGAATATTACGAATAAAAATCCATCTACTCATTCACTCGTATTGCAACAAGCAGAAATCTATTCGATAGAGAATTGTTCTGCATTGAATAATCAAAATAATTCACAATTTTGTATTGGTCAATATCGAAAAGATCAGCAATATGTCCTGTCCGATACGTGTCTAGGCGGTAATCGATAAAGATTCACTTTTCAATGGTCTTATATGATCTTTCGTATAGGTTCATTTGGAGACCCCATTTTTCAATGGGATGATAAACGTAATCAATGGATTCAAATAGGTCTTGCATCTCATTGTGCAATGAACGGTCGACTTGGCGTTGTTACAAATTTGACTGAATATGTTGATTGGATTCGATCGACATTAATAGCATCGATTTTAAAAATATCTCAAACGTATCAATGTGATAGAAGAGCATCATGTGGATGTAGTCAATCGGATGTTAATATCACAACATTTGGCGTTGTTCAGAGTGATGCTGCTGTTGAACATAGTTGGTCGATGACTGTTTCCATTCAATGGTTTGGCGATAATCAGTGTACTGGAAGTATTCTTTCGGATTCGTTTATTTTAACGGCTGCTACATGTATTTTAAATTTTGTTGAAACTTGGAATTATACAATTGTTCTTGCTGGTATTTCGAAACTTAATGATACAAATCCAATTAATCGAACAGTTGATCGAGTTTACATTCATCCAAATCATTCATCTGAAACTTCAGATATACATAATCTTGCTATTCTTCGCCTTAGTCATCCACTTCCATTCAATTCTATGCAAACAACAATTTCAAAGACATGTGTACCAATGGAAAACGAAACTTATCCAGCATCAAATCTGTCATTAGTTCTGTTGGGATGGAATCGTCATCTAATGTCAAATAAACGTGAAGAAACACTCCAACAAATGTCTGTAACAACAATTGATCCGATGTCTTCGTCATGCTTGTCCCATCGATTTATGGATAAAAGTCATCAATTCTGTGTTGCAGCAGCAAGTGATAGCAAAATTCTCGATCAATCTGATTTATGCCTCGGTAGACTTTAATAAAGAAAAATATTTAATCACAATCTATGATATTCTTTTCTATGTTTAGGTGCTGTTGGAGGACCAGTACTCATCTTTAAAAACGATCATTGGGAACAAGTATTATTACAATTAATGAAAAATGTTTTATTCTTATGTGTTGATTTAGATAGGCATTATAACCGATGAACATCGATGTTTCGATATGAATAATGTCCGAGTAGTCACACGACTATCATCGTATTATCAATGGATAAAACAAATAACAAACTCATCATTTGTTACTTATTCAATAGCGACAGAAGAAATTCATTCCACGTCGACAATTCGTAATAATAATGCTATGCGAAATCAATTACAGAACGAATTTATTTCTCTCATAATACTTCTTTTGCTTTTTACTTTATAAAATTATAATCTGAGAAAAAGTCTACGATAGTTTATTTCTTGTCTTTGTTGTGGATCAAGTGGAATATCCCATCGAATGCTATGTAGTTTATTTGCTACATTTCTTCCATGTTGAACAGTATCGTTCTTGGGCAGTAATGAATATTTCGACATATCTCCATGAATTCGAAGTTCAATGATGACAGTCACCGGCTCATTCTTAGTATTGGTTACTATGAGGCTTCCATTCAATTCCTCTTTTACATACTTCTGTTTGAGAAGGACAACAGTAGAAGGCGTTGCTGGCTGACCATCTGCAATTTTCTCTTCGTATTTCACTTGAATGGTAGGTGCTTTAGTTAAATGAATCACCGTCGAACTATTTTTCAAAGTAAATGGCAAACTTTCTTGACAAACAAACTGATGATCATCTTGAATGATGGTTACAGGAGCCGTAGTTAATACATGCTTAGATTTATTTTCGAATTCAATTGCATGCCAGACCTATTACCAACAAGTATACGTCAACATCAATAATATAGTTAACATGTGAAAAGCATAAATACTTCATTTTTTGAATCATATTTATTGTACTGTTGAGTTTGATCAATTTTACATCGATAAAATTCTCTGTATGGAATTTCAATATCAAATACTGGTACTAAAAGTTTTTCTTTTTTCTTAAGAGAAATATTACGAAATTGATATAAATGAAAATCATTGTTCGCATTATTTTCTTCGTCATCGTCGTCTTTGTTAGATGCTGATGCTGCAGTAATAGAATTCAGAATAGTCGGATTAGTATTATAATGTCGACTACTAGAAATCTGATCTATCGATGCTGACGATTGATATTCACAATTAGCTATCTTTTTAAGAAATTCTTCCGTTGTCGTGTCGCCAAATAGTGGATCAGTGATGTGAATATATTTAGATAAATTAGGATGGCCAACAATACAAGCCAAATTATCAGTTTGAATATCTTCGACATCATTTATTATAACACATTTCAGCGATAGTCGTAACATTTTTATGTTTGATCTTTTTGTTGTCATTAGAGTCAAGCTAGAAAATGAAACATAAAAGGCAAATACAAATGAATATACGTATCTTATTGAAAATTTACTCATAAGATGGTATCCAAGTAATTCCAAATGTTAAATATTTCACGAAAGCCCAACCATTGGAATCTGATTGATTTTTGTAATGCATTTGTAGGCCATCTTTAATCGATCGTTGTATATATGTTGTTTTAAGATTATCACCTTGAATTGCAACAATTGATTTCATTGGAATTGCAATGGTTTTTCCATCTGTTTTTTCGACGATAATCATGGTTTGTGCATCTATCGAATCTTGATCGGATAAATTTGCATGCATTTTTCCTTTTAACCATACGGGATTTGCTTCTAAACCATGCACTAATAGTTCAACATTGTTCTTATTCAAGTTTGCCTTGATCAATTCTTCAGTGGTTGAACATTTTTTTTCCATTTCTTGATTTATCTTCTTGGCTTGAATTGACAACGTATTTACTTTGGATGAGGTTTGTATCGAAAATGTGCCATAGACTGGATTTTCAGGCAGATCAACAATGTCAAATGGAGCATTGTTTTTATTTGGCGGAATTTCTAATTTTTTCACAATTAAACAGTAACCATTTTTGAATACGAAGACGCTTGATCCTTGAGAAGACGGTTTGTCTCCTTGTGACATCGATTCCTGAATTTTGGTGTATAATTAATAGTGTAAATCAATGGTTACTGAAAATCGAAGAAACTTACAAAGAGTGCTTTGATTTCTGGATTTTCTGCTTCGTCTTCGGCGGTATTTCCATATCTATTTTGAATTGAAATGTTAGCATTTCGACTGAGCAAAAGTTTGACGATTCGTACATGATCATAGTGTGCAGCAGCATGAAGAGCAGTACTTCCATTAGCTTCGACATGGTCGATTTCTTCTAAAGTTAACGTTGGCAAGATTTTCTTGACAGTATCAAAATCTCCATTTCGACAAGCATAATACAGTTTACTGTACTGTGTTTCACTCATTTTCTTTTTTTGTCAAGAAAAAACAACAAAAACAGACTATTTAAATAATTTCTATTTCACTTTCGCCGAATTCGAAAAAAAAAGAGAACATGGAAAAATCCAAATTTTACGCGTTACTTCCTATGAATTTAAAAAATGATCGAAATTCTACTCCGGCAAGTTAATCATCAGAGAAAGTTTTTCAATTCTGTCGTCTAACTCTTTTCGATTTGTACTTCCAAGAG
>ERZ778019.1198-NODE-1198-length-37716-cov-14.420488_pt1 | contig 37716 bp, 42 predicted proteins | sample MGYA00375749_ERZ778019 | MGnify/ENA primary metagenome ERZ778019 (study PRJEB29350, sample SAMN05389821) | bioreactor metagenome | isolation source: Ammonium sulfate bioreactor | place: South Africa: University of Cape Town | collected 2014-03-17 ... | reverse complement strand
GCAGTCTAGACGAAATAGAAATTAAAATATTTTTATTAGAAATGTATGAACAAACTTGTTTATTTTTTTCTTTGGTTTATGATGATCTTGTGTTGCGTCATAATGATCTTTTGACGATACAAACCTTATGTTTGAGTTTGTTTTCAACGAAGACGATGCATTGTTTGAATATACAGAATTTTGATTTGTACTATTTGATTGAGAATGAATATGAGTTGGTATACTATTTGTGATTGTATTCGATTTTAATCTACGATGAACATTCGCATTTCTGAAGGTCTAGATTTTAGAAAAAAGTAGAGAAATAAGATTGAAAATGAACCGTTACCGATAGAGTCTTCTGCTTGTTGATTGACGAACGAGGTACGTTAATAACACTAACATTTGCTGTGCGTAGACGTCTTGGGTGCTTCATGGCTTGTGTAAATGTATTAATGAAATGAAAAAAACACGAATTTTTATATTAAAATCTGTCGGTATGAAAACCGACAAGTGCTTGTTGTTTTTAAATACTAAATACGACCGTCTTGAAGAATCGCTTAGATATTTTTATTATCAATGAGTCCTTGATGAACCATTAACATCTTTCTCTTAATGATAATGTTGCTAAAAAACAACATTCAACTGTAAACGAATAAAGTCTGCTAATATCGTAAAAATTGCTGAACTCGATGATTGTATGTATCTAACACATACAAATTTAGTTGATTATCGAGTTTCAAACTCCAAGGATAATTAAGTAAACTAGCGTTTATTCCAGATACACCTGTTGTGCCAGCAATTGTTTGACCAACATATTCTCCTGCCTTGAAAAGTTGAATTCGTTGATTATTCCGATCACAAACATACATATTACCCATTGGATCCAATACCATATCAGTCGCCTGTCGCAAAGTAGTTGATGTACTATTTGGGACACCATTTATATCACCAGCCATCAATATCCATTCATGTTCAGATCGTATCCAGCGAACAACATTATGTACTCCATGATTGGCAATAAGAAGACTATTCGACAGATAATCCAGATAAATACCCAAAGGAGAAGATAACTGTGTCTTGTTTACACCTGCATCTTGACCGCCAAATGCTACAGTACCGTTTATTGCATTTTTTTCATATGTCATAATACGATTATTCCTCAAATCTGCAATATAAAGTATGTTTGTTATTTTGTCAAATTCGATTCCATAAGGTCCAGATAGTTGATTACTTGCATTTCCTCTGCCGCCTATATTTATAATAGATCTTTCTCTTAAACAATCAACTTTTCTTCTTACCAAAGCCAGCAACTACAACTCCTGATAAGGCATTACGCGACCAATACAGAACTCGATCACTACCAAGATTTGAAATATATAGATTTTCTTCATCATCCACTATCACATGATTCGGTTGAATTAAACCATTTGGAAAAGTACCACTTGTACCATTTCCGAATCCAGCTACCGTTGTTCCATTCATTGAACCTCTTACATATTTCTGTATTCGATGATTTGATCGATCAACAATAAATATTGTACTTTTGTAATCTAATGCGAAATCAACGGGTGTATTTAAATGCATATTATCTGTTCCAGGAACAGTCGAAACACCAGCTATAGTGTGTCCTGTTGAATTCCATCGTAATACAATTTCTTTGTTAGGTATAATTTTCTTTTTCTGATTTGCAGTGATTAAAAGAACACAAAGAAGAACAATGCTGATAATTGAAAGAATAATCGATGTAGATAGAATCACACAAACATAGAGCGGTCTATATCAAATAGATATTTAAAGATTTTATTAGAAATCTTTTTACGAACTTCTTTGTTTTTTTCTTCGGTTTATGATGGTCTTGTGTTGTCTCATATTGATCTTTTCCTTCTGTTGAATCTGTGGGATATGTAAGAGTTGTTTTCAGTCTACGATGAACAGTTACTGACAAAGTCCTCCGCTTCTTGATCGATGAACGAGATACGTTAACAACACGAACGTGTATTGTGTGCAAATCTTTCTGATGCTTCATTAATGAAATGAATAAAAAAAAACACGAAATTATATATTTAAATGTAGAGCAATGAAAACTGACATGTGCTTGCTTCATAGGCGGTATTTTATTCTCAATGACGTCGCGCTCTCTCTCTCCTCCGATAAAAGCTTTTCCGACCTGCTCTTGTAATTTCCTCTCATTACTTGAAGGAAAAACGTTCAATGAAAGAGAGAAGGAAAGAAGAGAAATGAAAATGAATGATTATTTGTGTTTATATTGTTATAAAAAGAAGGAGAGTGAGTGAGATTGTCGTCAAGGAAAATTCTTTCACAAAGTAATATGACGAACTACTATCGAAAAGGGTAAGAAACAAAATGAAATGATTATATTAACAACTCAATTTCAGTAACCGTGCAGAATCTGTGTATACAACGAGTACATCTCGTGCGAGAACAGCAATGGCATCGAAATATAGCCCAAGTGATTTAGCAAAAATGTGGATTGAAAGTATTGCAAAAGAAGATTCAACAAGAAAACAATGGGAAGCAATGTACGGATGGATGCGTGATCTTGACGCAAAAGTATTTGTTTGAATTCCAATGATTGCCATTTAATTTTACATGAACGTCTATTCTAGGGAAATATAAAACCAAAAAAGTCAATTGAATCAGTTCCAATTTGTACTGCTGAAACTGTTCGTGAATTTTTTATTTATTTTTTTGTTCAATCAAATTATTTCGTTTGTTTAAAGATTCCTAATTCAAGTGGGCATGATTACGGTTGGCATTTACAAACGAATGTAGGCAAAGAAATCAAAAGTTTACAAGCCCGTTACGATCTTCAATACAAAAAACGATTAAATTTTCATCCCATATCGTAATTTTGCTGATCGTGCTTTGGGATTCTCTTCTAGTTCATGTTCGTCAGCTTGAATAATCTGTTTCGTTTGCATTTGATATCGTTGTATTTTCTCCGCTTGATTTTGTCGTGATTTTTCATCGAGATTCAATGATAATTGATCGGCTTGTAAAACAATACCTTGAAAATGTCGTTTGATAATACGATCTTCTAACGAATGAAAACTAATACACAATAAAATGCCATTTGATTTCAATAATCTTCAATTACATGAAAAATAGTTGAAATCGAAATTCAAAGATTTAACTTACGTATAGGCTTGTTCGAGTCCATTGTAGATTTCATTGAGTTCGTCATTGACAACGATGCGTAATGCTTGAAACGTTTTTGTTGCTGGATGCATCGGTCGATCGAGTTTATCTTTATCGACAACGCCGAGACCAACTTGAATCACGTTTGCTAGTTGACTCGTTGTCGAAATCGAGCCGAATGTACTTCGCCATTGATAAATACATCGAGCAATCTTTCGATGACGTTTATCTTCACCGTACAAACGAATAATTCGACTTAATGACGCTTCATCTAATTTATTCACAAGATCATAAGCTGTCGGAGATTTTAATTTCGTATTCATTCGCATATCAAGTGGACCATCAAAACGAAAACTAAAACCACGTTGAGGATCGTTCAATTGCATTGAACTAAATAAAAATTTCTTTTATTTTTTGACACATTCGTACGTACAGAAAAAGACAAACCTCGTTCCCGCATCTAGCAGAATTCCATCGAAGAAATTCTCTTTATTTTGAAAGATTTTTTTTAAATCAGTAAATTGTCCGTGAAATGGAAACAATCGATTTCTATTATTTGGAAGAAATATTAAAAAAAATATCAATGACAAATTTGTGTTTTTTTTCTTTCACACGGATATTCTTTAGCCATTTGATGTGCCAATTCAATGGCTGTTTCATCTCGATCAATCGCATAAACAATCGAATTTTCAAGTCGATCTAAGATGCCTCTCGTATGGCCACCAGCGCCAAATGTCATATCCAAGAAAACCTACTCAATCAACAATCATTTTCATCGTGATGACAGTCATTTACTTGTCGTGGATGTTGACATAAGATTTTCATAGCATGTTCGAAGAGAACCGGTATGTGCAGTGGAAATGTTTTTGTCATTATCTAAATTGATTTTCTTTTGTTCGTTTTCTTTTCTCTTCTCTTCTCTTCTCTTTATTATTAATAGCAAAAGTATGTTTAACAGAAGCTTTAAGAATAAACGAAATTTTAAAGTAAACTTGAAAGAAAAGAAAAATCGAAACGAACATTTTGCATTTTGTCAATCTAAAATGAATGAAAATAGTCAAGACATATTTCTAACGTCGATCAATGATGATGATGTTAAATCATCGACGAATTCCGAAAGTTCAATCCGAGCTAAAACTGAAATCGAACAAATTCTTCAATCATCGGTGCTTATCGCGCAAGTTGAAAGCGTCAATGATATAACAGGATCGTTGGCTAATCCATCGAAATCGATGACCGATGAGCCCGGTGAAGTTGTCATACCGAAATCGGTTTACAATTATGCAAGTATGGTTCATCAGATATTAGAAAGTCCTCGTCAAAATAAACTCGAACATGATATAACAGCTGTTCTTGGCACGAGCGATCCACCGCCTGGTTTTGGTTTTCTTCATCCGAGATTTTACTATCTCGAACAAAAACGACCTATTCCATTAGAACCACTTCAAGTTTGTATTGAAAGAACGAAAAAGAAAAAAAAACTTATAGACATCGTTGTTTGAAAGCGAAATGAGAAGAAAGAAATCAATTTGTTACTACGAGAACAATCCAATTACGAACAAACACAAAATAAAAGACGACAAAAGTCGAATCGTTTTCTTTATTCTAGGTTTGGAGAGGCTATAACGGGCACGTTTATTTCTCGCCAATTCAAGTTCAATCGATTGAAAAACTACAGCCAACCATAACTCAAAGTGTACCGTTAATATCTCGTTCGAGTACAATTCTATCGACTAGGAAAGCTTCAAATGCCAAACTAAAATCTCATTCAACTGATCTACCTCTTCAACGATCGGTGACATTTAACGACAACGACGAACATCCTCCAAAACAAGACACCAAACCCATGTGGCAATCAGTTGTAACATGTGCACATGTTCGTGTTAAGCCGATTTCGAAACGAAGTCAACATGCTATCGAAGATCTTCAAGCTCTTCAACAAGAACAATCGATTCAAGATCCAACAGGTTACAATCGTCAAGTTCTACCGAATATTCGTCCTGTGCCCAAATCGAAATTTGTCTACAAAGGTTTAGCATACAAAGAAACTCAAAAACTACCGGGAATTACCAATGGAAATGAAAACGATGAAGACACTCTTGAAAAACCGTTAGTTGCCTATAATCTCGCTCAAGCTTATGCAAGATATGAAATCAATGCTGCACGATCGAAGCATAGTCTCGCTCAACCACCACCCTCAGCAGCCACAGCAGCCCTAGCTAAAAATCATCCAACATCTCTACAACAAGCTCACGATATTCGAGAGATTCGAAAACGTATTGTCCGAGGCACAACCCTCGCCTATCGGCCACCGACACAGTCCATGACATGGACACCTGGCCGAGCTGATTACCGTTCGACATTAGGCTCCGAGGTATCTCTTTCAGTTAAAAGTTTAAATACATCAAATACACAACCATCATCCGCACTTGCACTTGCTTATCCTCTCGCACAAACACATCCATATATCACCGTACATACCACACCGAATCTCTCACAAATTTTCGAAATACCTACAGCAGATAATCAAACAAATACTTCATTGTAGACAACATTACGTCGTCCATCCACATCGAAATCATCTATACCACAAAAACAAACAACTGTCGATATGTCATTAGTAACAAAAAATCTTCAACAACCTCGAACATCATCTCGTTACACGCACACAACAGAAATCATTGCGACATTATAACTCTAGTCATCATTTCATTGCTCCTCGCCAACCACATTTCCCGCAAAATACACATCACACAAGAATAAACAAATTTGTAAAAAATTTATTTTGATTTTTTTATTTGCTTTGTATTCAAATATGGATGGATGATATTTTGTTTTTAATAGAAAGAAAGAAAGAAAGAACTAACAATTAACAACACACACACACATACAGAACAAATTGCACACGAATTAATTATTTGGATAGTTTAGAACATGTATAGAAGACAAGACGAAGAAAAGAAAAAGAACTCGAGCTGATTTGAATTTTGTCATTTGTTCGATATCAAGCGGACTGTTCGAAACAAAGAGAGATAGTGGATTTGTAGATATATTCAGACAATAGATGAATAAACAATAATGCGTAGTAAAGAGAACCAAAAAAAAATATCAAGCAGTTAAGATTAGGAATCAATTGCGAGCGAAAAAACAAACAAACAAAGATAGAAGACGACTTATTCACTGTTGATATCAAAAGACAAACTTCGATGGAATCAAGATCAAAAGAGAGACAAGTTTACGTAAGGCATAATGCGTATTTATCTGAGACGAGAAATCGGAAGTGTGTATTTTCTATTGTTTATGTTTCTCGATAGCTTGGTTCAGCTTGAATCATAAACTCATCGAAACGCATGTAAAGTGTTTCGAATGTCGGCCGATTATCGGGATTGTCCTGCCAGCAAGAACACATTATTTGATAATAATGTTCATGACAATCGTTTGGTCTCGGCATTCGATAACCATTGAGCACGGCCTGCAATGCTTCGTTATTCGACATGCCCGGATACGGATTCGATCCATGAGTAATTAATTCATACAAAAGTATACCAAAACTCCAGACATCCGATTTCGTCGTGTATTCCTTCTTGGTTGCCGCTTCAGGTGCCGTCCATTTGATTGGAAATTGAGATTCACGATCGACGAGTAATCGGCCGCCTTGAAGAATTTTTGCTAGACCAAAATCCGCGATTTTAACAACATCTAATTCACCAACGAGTATATTTCGTGCAGCTAAATCACAGTGAACGTATCGTTTTTGCTCGAGATAAGCCATTCCTTTGGCAATTTGCGCAGCAAAATCAAGAATCGTTTTGAATTTCATGTTCTTGCCCGGACCATCACGAAGATAGTTCAATAAACATCCATTGGCCATGAATTCCGTGACGATTAACATCGGTTCTTGTTCGGTACAAACGCCATACAATCGAACGATGTTTTTATGTAGAAGATCGCGCATAATCTTGGCTTCATCGAGGAATTTATCGACATTACAAACACGATTTTTATTATCCGATTTCATGCATTTGATAGCGACGTCACGTTGACCGTATTTGCCTTTGAAAACTTCGCCGTAATTGCCGCGTCCGAGCAGTTCCGTGCGCAACAATTGCGAACGATCGAGCTCGAGCAAACCGTGACGATCAGCCGGAACGGTCGGCTCGATTTTTCGACAGGGACGAGTTAATAAACAACAAAGACCATCGACATTTGTTCGATAATGATCGACGAGATCTTGCAAAGTTTCAAACACGCTTTTACTGCTGATATAGTACAAACCACGATCGGTTCGACGAATTCGATAGTGTTTAACATGAAAATGTTTGTCTTTGCTTAAATCAAGTACAGACAACGATTCTTGACCTTGATTTGTGTCCGAAGGTCGAATCAGAAACGTGCCTTTGCCGTGATGTGGTTGCTCGAGAAAACGTTCGGCATCACGGCGGTTTGTCTCCGTGAAATACCATCTGAATAAACAAGAAAATGACGCAAAACAAAATCGAGTCAATTCGATGGTCATACTCGCAGGCAGTTAAATCGTTTTTGGCTGAAATATAATTCGCAGGAACATAACCGATTTGTTTGGTTCGGAGATTCTTTGCTTGCCACCAGTCATTGTAACTATATCGATCGAGAATTTCCAATTGATCGTTCTTTCGAAAGCTTAATTCACCCGTTGATGACGTTCCATTGAAATCATAATTTGCGACATAGATTAATTTATCTACGGAACGGAAATTCAAATAGGTTAAAAAAAACAACAAGGAAAAGTGTTTACTAGCACTGGACTGTGTCGTTGAATTGACACCATTGGAATAGGTCGATGTTTGTGGTTGATAATTCATTTTTCGAGGGATACTTCCGGCATTTTTCTCGGGTGTGTATTCATTTCGACGACGATCCGAATACGCCGAAGTATTATTATCACGTTGCTGTTTACGACGTGAACTACTCGTACGATTGCCCATGATTTTTCTAGCTATGTCATATGATCGATCGCGAACAAATTATCTGAAACAAGACATTTTTAAGGTTGACAACGTCAATTGTTGTTCTCTTCTTTTTCGTCGTTATCAAGCGAATCAGCAAATCAATTTCTTAATCATGATCCGAAAAGAAAGAACGACGATTTTATTGGCAATTCACTCGTTTACCAATCTCGGTAAAAGTGCAAAACAACAAAAAAAAATTTTGTTTTTTTTCTAAAATTCAATTTCGATTTGTTTTTTTCGACGAAAATAAAAATCGACACGATCCGAACTGCAAAAAAAATTATCTGAAATACATAGATGACGACACAGTACGCGTGTGTCGATCGATGGCGTTTTTATTTCAATTCAAACAAACAAACAAGCAAAATCGCAACTAATCATTCCAACGATGTGCACATTGAACACATTTGTAAAACGTTGTCATCGGTTCATCGGCTGACCGCGTTTGTAATTGCATAAAATAGGCTTGTGTAAACGCACATTTCGGACAAGTGACTTCAGTCTTATCGACATTTTCCCATGCGGCCGTACCACCGAGAATATCATCGACAGGTTTCAATCTTGTGTATTGTCGATCGGTGATTTTTGTAACGAGATCACAGATGTACGGGCAAGTGTTACAGGCGAGACGATTGCATCGATCACCTTGCTCGACGAAAAGCATATTACCACATCGAGGACCTAGAACAATCTCATTGAGAAACTCTCATTCGAAAAACAATGCCGAAACTTACAAAAGAACATTTTATTTCAACAAAAAACAAAGTGAATAATCTGAAAAATAAAAATCATTCAATCGAAAATCAATGAATAACTAACAGCATCAACATCTTTTCCGTCTTTGTAATAATACTTTCGGAGAGTTCCTTCGAAAACGAAGCCACATTTTTCAACGACTCGTGTCGATGCTTTATTCCACGAGAAGATCAATGCTTCGAATCGAACTAAATTCGGCCACGTACTTCTCATCGTCTCAATCACTTTCTTAACGACTTTCGGCATCAAACCTCGATGCCAAAATGGTTCACCGAGCCAATAGCCGATTTCTGCTCGACGTTCATTTTTCTCCGAACGATAGACACCGCATGCACCGATCAGCTCATCGTTTTCTTTCAAACGAACTGCAAACAATCTCGATGATTCACTTCTCGGCTCCGATTTGAGCGTCTCAAGAAACGCTTCACCATCTTTCTGAGTATATGGATACGGTATCATCAGTGTATTTGCATAAATCGTCGGGTTATTTAAATATTTAATCCAAGATTGAATGTCATTTTCACTGACAGAATCAGTGATGTAAATTTCATCGTCAATATCCAAACGAATCGATGTCATTTTGCTTTTTCTCTCAAATCAAATCTTAAAAATATAAGAAGAAAAAATGATGAAATGTTTATTCAAGCAAGTAATTTCTTTCGAATTTCATCAGCTTTTTTCTCATTCGTTAAACATGACAAAATTTTTAAACCGAATTCAATAGCTGTAGCTGGACCTTGACTTGTAATTAAATGTCGATTGTTAACTTGACTATCGACGACTTTTTCATTTAAATTAATCGATCGAAATTTTGTTTTCAATGAATTTGCTACGTCAGGATAACAGGTGATCTCATGTTGACGCGAATTCTTATCTGCATCACACAGATGCGTGCTTATCGCTATCGGACCCGCACAAATAGCAGCAACGACTTTTTGGTTTTGATAATGATTCAAAATGAGTGCACCGGCTTTTTTACACGAGCCAATCTTTTCCGTACCTTTACTTCCTAAAAATTTGAATAATTTCCAATTGAAAATCTGCTCGAAACAAACAAATTTACCACCGGGTACAATGACAGCATCGAATTCTTTTCCTTGAACATCATCGATATGCAAATCAGCAACGAGTTGAACACTATTCGCACATGTCAATGGTTTCTTATCGTTGTTTTCTACGCTACATAATTTCACATCGATACCACCACGTCGTAGAACGTCAACGGTTGCTACAACTTCGATATCTTCCGAACCATTGGCTACTAAGACCAGAGCTTTTTTCCCCGTATGACTCCTAAGAGAGACAAAGAAAGGAAATGTACATTTTATCAATATAAAAGAATTTGAATCTTTAATCAGTTAGTTCTTATTTTTGATACAGAAAGATTATTCTTGAGTTTTTTTTGTTGCACCACAAAAGATACATAGAACACACACAGAAGTAGAAGAGAACAAGAAGAAGAAAATACAAATTATCCTAAAGAAAGAAAAAAAGAAAAAAAAATCATTTTTTTATGTCAATGTGTTGAGATCGTATATATGTATAAATAGAATTATTCGTATTTTTTTTGTGTTATTTCATATTAACTGGAGGCAATGTCCGTCGTTTTGTAGCTGTTGGCCGACCATGTGCCGACGGTGGTATTGCAGGATGAAGAGTTAATGGTGGAATAAGACCCGTGGTTGGCGGAATTAGAGAACGAGAGGAAAGAAGTGACGATGATTGTGCTTGTTGTCGAACAACGGGCTTAGGCATTTTAGTTGCATGATTGGATTTGCTCGATTGATGAGGTAGACCTGTCGACGAACGGTACTGTTGTTGTTGTTGATGAGCAGGCAGAGGCGCTTTTTGATGAGATATGGACCGATGGAGAGGCGCTGATGATGATGATGGAATAGCAACATTCGATTTTCGTGTAGCATTCGTTGGTTGTTGAGATAGTTTTGTTGCAAAATTCTGCATTTGAGGAATCGATGATGGTTTCGATTTAGGTTTTTGATTTTGTGAATTAGGATTATAGGATGGAATCGATTTAGTTGTCATTTGTGGCGAACGTGATGCTACTTTCTGCTGCTGTTGTTGTTGTTGTTGAATTTGTTGTTGCTGCTGTTTCAATTGTTGTTCTTGGATTTGTTGTTGTTGTTTAATAAGAACTTGAAAAGTTTTCTCGATTTCTTTTTCTTGTTCCATTGCAGATATGAAAACATTCTTTAACAATGCCGAATGTTCGGATTTTAATGTTCGTCGTGTTACTTGTTTTTTACATCGATCACAAAGAATATTTGTTTGTTGATTTGAATTCAAATGTTTCCACCAACGTATCGTAAAATCTGTTCCACATTGTTCGCAAACAAATGGCTCATCGACTTGTGCACGATCAGTCAAACGTTGAGGTAAACGTTGACGATCCATTTGTAGTTCGTATAAACATTGAACAACATCTTCGAGACCAATAAATGGTTGAAATTCGAGACTAGCCGGATTGGGACTAAATGATACGTCTTGTAGCAAAGGTTTTGGTGCTGGAATATTCAATAAATCTCGTTCGAGTTGACTTCGTAGAGCTTTTTTCGCTTGAGTTTTACGCTCTTCAATAGATGCCAGTGTCGACGAAGAAGATTTTTGTGGTAATGCGGTTGGAAATTTTGAGGTCAGACTTGGATTCATGGAATTTGCTGGTTTACGTGCCGCCGCCGCCGCCGCTGCTGCTACTGCCGAAGATGGTATGGCTTGTGGAATTGATTTGATTGACGAAGGTGGAAGAACAGAGGATTTATTTGTCGAAAGAACACGTGTTGCTGTTGATGAATGAAATCCATTTGTTGTTGTTGTTGTTTTCGTTGAAATGTGATTATTAGTGTTAGTATTACTATGATTAGACGTATGTGTTCGATTTATTAATTGTTGTGATGCACGAAGTTTTTTCAAAAGAACTAAATTCGCTTCTTCATTTCGTAATTCTTCGATAATTGAATGAAGTTTAAAACGTTTTAATGAACGAATATTATTCGAATTATTTTTATTATTATCATTAGTTAGACCATTTGTCAATTCCGGTGATAACGGTCGTTTATTCGACATGATACGTTTTGTATTTAGTTATATCTAAAATTCGTTTTTGCTTTTCGATATTTTTTAACAACTTAATGAGATTTTATATTGAAAAATAAGAAGAAAAAGAAAGCATGCTGAATATTCATACATACCATAGACTATTCGATCGTTGGATCAATTGATTGATTGATTGATAAATTAGTATTTGTCGAAACATAATCTAAAATTCATTCGAAGAGATTTCGTTGTTGTTTTTTTTTCTTTTTGAAAACGAGCAAAAAAAAAGATAATATCACCACCTCGTGATTATACCTCCATTGTGAGCGCGTGCATGTTTGTGTATGTGTGCAGTACAGCAACAGTAAGAGAGCAAGCAAAAAGGGTAAAACTTAACGGGGCCGTCATCAGCCAACTAACGGAGTAAGCAACCCTCCATCTTTTTCTATCATCCCTCAATACGGAATTTCGTTCGTTCTTTCCTCTCTCTCTCTCCATCCATCCCTTTCCGTCGTCATTGCCGTCGTCTCGGTCAGATCCGAGACTCTTATTTACCAATGATCGTAGGTATTTAGAGGGAAGAAAAAAAAGAGAAATCACAAGCACACAACGATATATTTATTATCTCGTTTTGAACCATGTGAAAATGATGAATTTTGTTTTATTCTAAACACAGAACTCTAAACTGAAGTAAATAAACAGAATGATTTGAAAGGTCTCGTTAAAAATGTGACGATGATTTGTTTCCTCAAGCGTGCAAAATGAAAAGAGACGAATATGTAGACTATGAACAGCAATTGGATATATCACTGTCAAAGGAGAAAAAAGAAGAAGAAAAAAACGACTCCCATGATTTGATTAATTAAACTAACGCTCTCATTGTTCGTTTGAAAATGAAATATTATTATTTCTGTGAATGAAAACAACTGTTCTTTTGTTCCAAATTTTTAGCGCCATAATCAAAAAAAAAACGTTAGAAGACAAAATCTAATTATTATTTGCTCAACGATCTGAATGATGATACTTGTCTTTGATGGATATAAAATGTTGTACAATGAAAAATAGTTGGCTTGCGTATATGTTCTCTCGCAAGATGGAAAATGGATGGTGATGGTAGAGGGAGGAGGGGGGCAAGAACGCGAAAGAGAACATGCCGTGTCGAACGTCGACACAAACGACGCCTGTTTCAACAAAAACGATTGACCTCTTTACTTGTCGACAAGAAAAGAAAACGAGCAGAGAGAGAGAGAGAAGGAAAAAAACGAATATACATTTGATGTCGTACACGGTAACTAGTCTATTAAAAATCCGAAGATTTCATAATATAATATCTGATCGGTATCATTAATGACTGACATCATGTAGTTGAACGTTAATCGAAAATGAAATCGAAGAAAAAAACGAATGAAAGAAAGATAAAAAGAAAGTACGCAGATTTGAAGCGAGAGAAAAAACTATTGGACTAGTCAGTTGTATTCGTTGCTTTTTTCGATTCAGACTTTTCTTTTTTCTTCAAAAAAAAAACGAGCCAGCAAACGAGAGATAAATAACAACTTATCCGAAAAAAAAATGTTGAATCTTTCGAACAGAGGGCGGAAGAACGAAGAAAGAGAAAGGGAAAAAATGACGATTGGAAGATCATTGATCCAGTTGTTTGTACGGTAAACAGGCAATTGTCGACCAGTGGCGGCGCCTTAAATCGATTAGCAATTATTGAGTACATAAATAAACATGTCCGAACCACCGCTTCCAAGTGCTCGTCGTCAACTTTTATTTGCTAAATATGGTCCTTTATTGACGACACCATTTTATTTCGGATTTGCATCTCATGTGCTTTCACCTCTTACATTTTCAAAGTAGAATTAGATTAAATAGTTAGGTTCGAAATTCTGTGTTGTGTTTTATCCTTTGAATAGACTAGTCGGTCCACAATTGAATCTGCCTGTAACGAATTCACTTTTGTTAGGATCTCAAATCGGTGTCACAACATATCTTTTTACTTCGAAACATTTACGAAATGCCGAACCATTCGAACGAATATTATTTAGTTTATATGGCGCAGCCATTTTCAATTTCGGTACAGTTTTAGTTATGTCTGTCATTCGATCGATATTTCCCGATAATTCAGCGCTTCGTTTTGCCGTTGGTTTGCCAACAAGTGCGGCTCTGCTCTATGTTGGCAAACGATATGTTAATTACATCGATCAAATATTTGATGCCATACGATTTCGTGGCGTACCACGACACTAAACAAATCAAAACACTCACACAAGCATGATTTATTTCTACGTAGTTGATTTAGCAAAATTTAGAGTTGAGCTACTTTTTATTATTAATACGTAATAAAAATGAAAACATTTTTTCTATACAATAATCGATTCGTTTATATATGCGAAATGATTGTTTTCAGTTGAATCATCACGAACTGTTGAAACGATTTCGAAACAGAACGGGTCTTGATCGCATCGAACTGACATCGATGGAAAAAACGGATCAGTAAAAAACGGTCGTTCCTCTTGAATCGACTGAAGAATTTGTTGTTTATTAACATTATACGCGTGACTATCATCGTAATCGTCTGTGATTGTTGTTGTTGTTGATAGGAGTTCTTGATTTCGATTGATCGTACTACTATTTGTTGAATCATCGAGACCGAAAAGATCTTTTTCTTCTTGAAGTGTAACTGGCCGAAGTTGAGGCAATCGTGTGAGATGAGTTGCTAATGAACGTTCACGCATAACAAATCGTGGATTTCGTGTTGAATTCGAAAGACTCGATGTATTTTCCGGATAAGTTTCGCTCGATGTCGAATGCAGATCAACGAATAAATACGAACTCAATTGTTTGACGTCGATAGTTGTTGGCTGAGAGTTAGTTAAGTCATTGAGATAAGCATCGAGAACAGTTTGTTGTAAACGACGAGATGGTAATGTGTCCGTTGAGAGACTCTGCTGATGTTGCCGATTGGGAACGAGTCGATCCGATGATCGAGCGGAATACGACGATGCTGATGTCGGTGTGACAGAAACCGGATGAAGATTCGATGGAGGAATGTCGATTTGAGGCGGTAGAATGTTCTGTGATCGATTTCGTTGTTTACGTCGACGTCGTGATCGTCGTTCTCGATTTGAATAATATCGATAGCAGAGAAAACTCGCCGTCGTAACAAAAGCACACGTTAAAACTGAAATTATACATAGAAGTGCGATGAATGCCGGTTGAGTTGTGTCGAATGATGATGAATTTGTTTGAAGAAGTTTTCGGCGAATGATCGACGGTGAATTGTCTACGTACGAAATGAATTGATTTCGAACAAAAACATTCGTTTTTTTTCGTTACTTTGAAAATCATATTCGATCATAATGAGATGCGAATAAAAAATACAAATGATCTTTTTCGTGTCAATTTTGATTGATCGAGAAAAAAGAAATCATCGAAATAGTTGGACGAAAAAAACATAGTCGGACAAATATAAACATAATCTTGTTGATGAAGGATTTCTATTATTGTTGAAAGCCATAATCAAAATGTGAACTAATAATGATGATTCAAGGAATTTCTTTTTCTCGTTGACAATCAACTACAAGCGTAAGACAAACAATTGACGGTTGTTAAATTAGAAAATTAAATGTCACAATAAATTTTTCGTTTTTTTTTTCTCTCTTCGTCGAGTCAATCAATAAATAAGTATATGAAAAAAAAAGAAAAGAAGAAAAAATTGAAGACAGAGAGAGAGAGAACTGTAGTCAATACGTTATGTTTACATTTGCCAATAATGTTCTGAAAGAAAACGAACGAAAAAAAAATATATTCAACGACGAAATCATGTCCGTTGACATCAATCGAACGAGTCATTTAGAGAAAAATCAAAATCGAATATAACGAGAAGCCAGAAGCATAAAGAACACGTTGTTTGTTCAATAAAATTCCATCGGATGCCTGCTGTGTTCATAATATACTTTGTATTCAACAGTAGAATGAATAATATAATTTAATCATTATGTAATATTGTTTGATATAATGATACTCGAAAGGTAAAAGGAAAATATTTTTTTCATCGATCATTGGCGAAATCTATCGAGGGTCGAGGGTTGTGATTGCTTATCTGTAGTTTATCAATGTCTTGCCATCTGACGTTTTCAACGTTTCTTATCATTAGTTTAGTTCGTTTTTCTAGTGCAATGTCCGTTTTGGATTTCACGAATTCGAATGCCAATCAATACACATGGATTCAACGTTTAGCTTGTAATATGATTCGGTATGGTTGTACGACACGTCCTCGACATTTAGCCATTGTCATGGATGGAAACCGTCGTTTTGCTCGTGAACATAATTTCGATCGAGCACGTGGCCATGCGTTAGGAGCTGATAAACTATTCGATGTTTGTCAATGGTGTTATGATTTAGGAATCAATGAATTGAGTGTCTATGCATTTTCATTGGAAAATTTAAAGCGTTCGAAAGAGGAAGTCGATACATTAATGGATATTGCACGAGGAAAATTAAAGAATATAGAAAATTCATTAGACAAAATTCACCAACAGAAAATCGGCATACGAATTATCGGAAATTTAGATCTACTGCCCGATGATATACGAGAGTCAAGTTATCATCTTATCAATGAAACGAAACAATATAAAAATTTTATTTTAAATGTTTGCCTTTATTATACATCAAGAAATGAAATGACCAATGTGATTAAAGACATAGCTAAAGCTTGTGAAAAGAATCTTCTCGAAATAAGTGACATTGATGATGATTTAATCTTTCAAACTTTATTACTTTCAAGCAGTCAAACAGGCCGTATGCCTGATATATTCCTTCGTACGTCAGGTGAACTACGTTTGAGTGATTTTATGTTATATCAATGCCGTTTTTCCTTGTGGATATTTACGGACGTTTATTGGCCAGCATTTAGTGTTTGGCATTTATATTGGATTGTGTTACAATATGAAATGAAATCGAAACAATTGATTCAAGCAAGAGATCAATGTCAAACAATGGTTAAATCAGAAAATCAATTTAATGAAGATAAAACTCAACGGATTCGAAACTATTTCGAATGGCTCGATCAACAGCAGAATGTTGAACGTTTGAAAATGTGATGTCTGTTTTTATGTAGGGAAATAAAAGGTATTTTCGCGCTCGAAAGATTATTCTATTCAATACTTATGATTCGTCCGAATGAAAAACTAGTCAATTGTTCATCGAATATTAAAGATGATCTTGAGAAAATTCGCAAAGAACTAATTGAAAGTTTCTTTCAATCTGCGTTAACTCATACGGATATTGTCATCAAACGAAAAGTAGTTCGATTTAAGCTGTTTATTTTGTTTTTGTTAAGTTGAATTTAGCTCGGAATATTAACCGATGATTTGTATGAATATTATCGTCATACAAATCGAATGAAATCAGTTTTAAGCGACGAAAAACCGAAGTTTGATTATGATGAAAATGACTGTTGTCTTTCGAAAGATTTATTAATCAAACATGAACATCGTTGTAAAACTTGTCCATTGAATTTCGTTTCAATTCACGAAATGAAATTAATTTCATCGTCATCATCGTGGTCACATGTTTACATGTGTGATATCTGTCATTGTACTCGTGCGTTAGAAGACAATATGATTCGACATTTAGAAACTGAATTTCATTATTCAGCAAGTGAATATCTAGCTGATAGTTCGACAATGATACTTCAGTATTGTCTACGACGAAGTTGTATTCGGCTAAATCGATGCAAATCCATCATTTCTGAATCGCTCATTGTAAAAATAAACATTGTGCAATTCTTCTAATGATGAAATTGAATTTAGATATGTCCAGTTTGTTATGAACCATTTTCGAATGTGAATTCATGTGGTTTACATACAAAATTTGCACATAATCTCGATTGTATTTATTCGATTGCTTCGATTTCTCGAACGTTAAATCTGACGATTCAATTTGATGAAGAGAACAATCACGAATTTCAATCAACCGAGAAAATCTTCTATCTTTTCCTATGTCCGATTCTCAAATGTGATTATCAAACAACACATTTTTCTCATTTTAAAACTCATTTATTCGTTCAACATAAGAATTCATTCGACCCGATCTATCGAACAATTCAAATCAAAATCAAAGAACTTCTTAAACCGTACTCGTACATGCACACGGCCAATTTCAGACAGAAAACTCGACGAGATATCGATGAAGAACTTCAGGCACTTGAAAATCTCGAACAAGATATGAAATATCTTGTCGATCAGGATAAAATTTTAAATATTATTCAGAAACGATCTGATTTCTTAAGAACTCTCTAGGCATTTGTTTTCACAGTATGTAAATTGCCTGTATTTCTCAAATAACATTTTCTCATGCGAAAAAACAAGAGAAAGAGACAAAAGATTTTCTTTTGTATTGCATGACACGCTACATATTAAGTACATTTGAAACAATTGTTCGATCCAAATCAAATAAGATTTCCATTGTTTTTCTATCGTAGACGAAGAATTTCATGTTTTTTTTCAATTTTTGATAAATGAGGTGATACATATAGCTATCTATATAATCAATTAGTTATTTTTGTTTTCTTTTCGAGTTTGGCACGTAGTTATTCGTGCTTGATTTATATTCATGAAGATATAGATTTGATGAGTAGAAATCCAAGTAGTTGTGTTATTTCTATTATGAGAACAAATACAGATGTTAGAGAAAATCAACGAACGGAAGAACATTGAGACCGTGTAGAAAAACAGAAATTCAACGAGAAGAAAATGAGAGAAACGATTCTCAAGACAATCATCATCATTCGCATCCTCTTTCTCTTTTTCCTTATAAGATATATATTTTCTTCTCTCTCTCTCTTCTATTTGAGTTTGTTCTCAGCAGGATAAGAGAAGGAAAACAGGATTTCAGGATTTTTAGAGCTTCAATTCAGTCAAACTTTTCTCTCATCTTTTTAGTTAATTATTTATTTCGTTGAGTGATTCAGTAAGTGTCTATAAATTTTTTTCTGTAATTTATATTAATACGAGGATCAAAACAAGCTTCTTTTCATTTCTTTATAATGTCGTCGTTGTTAGATTATCGTTTTTTTTTCTATTTCAAGAAAACTGGTCATTCCACTAGTATGCATTTCTTTTTCATTAGAATCTTATTTGAACATTTGAAAGCTCTTTAATCAAAAAATAAAAATAAAAAGACACAAACAACAAGATAGATATTTTTAGAGATCTTTAATTTAATCAATTATGTCATGTATAGTGTAAAAAAAAAAACTTTTGACGATTATTCATCACCTAAGAAATTTTGTCGAATAAATATCTGTTTGCTTTTTTTTCTAAATTTACTATGACAGATAGAGGATTAATAAAGAGAAAGAAGAAGAAACTCTATGATCCATCCAAGTCTCGCAATATAATCATGTCTCGACATCAGACATTTTCTTTTCTTCTCGATTTATATTTCATTTGATTTGCCTATTCCAATGAGCGAAAACAAAATATTGATTTGATTACTAAGTTTACTAAATCGATAGAGTTTTGTTTAGAATATTCAATGAGATTCCCCTAACACTTGTTTGCATTTGATCGTTTAGTAACAATCTCATTTCATATTCACTGAATATCGTTTAAAGAAATTAGATCTCATGTATGTATATTTGATACTAATGATTAATTATTTCTCGATGATTTTTCTAACTAATGATCGTCGGTTTTTCCTGTTGCAAAGAAGAAGAAGAAGCCTAGAAAGTAACATTGTTTACATGAGGAAAAAGGAGAAGGAAATCGGGCACGATATACTTGAATAGCAAACAAAAATAATGCTATTTTCTCTATTTTGTTTCTTTTTCATTATCTGACATTGATTGTTTGCTGAAAATCAATCTCTAAGCTAATTTTTTTTCCTTATCCCTTCAAATAACTCTCTTCACTAGTCAAATTGATAGATATTTATTTGACAAAAAAACTTTACTTAAGTATCATACTACTACTTCTTCTCCTCCTTTCTCTAAGTATATAAAACAGCATGCACAAAAACTAAATCAGGCTTGTTAATAGTTAATTCACTAGCATGACGATATACTTGAGAGACTAGATTTTGTTTTCTTCGTTCTTTTTTTATTGCTCGATGTTGGAACATGTTATTAGCATAAGATAAAGTGAGATGATAAGCGTTTTTCTTTCTGGAATACTGTTTTACATTCAATCAGACAGCATCTTGTCAGTGCTAAATAGATCTCAAGAAATATAATATTATACGAATAAATGACAGTTTGTTTCTTTCTGTTTTTTGGCCTAGTTCGTTTACACGTGCCGTCACGACGATGATTTCCGTTAGATAATTGAACAAAAGACAATGAAAACACATATGATTAGCATTGTAGATTATTGTCGACATATGTCAATTGTCTGAATAGTAAAATCTTGAAATGAGAGGAGAAAGAGAACGAGAGATGAGGATGTCAATTAGGATTGTCATTGTAACTAAATAAATTTCATTTGACATTGTCTGTAGATCGTACGACGAAAAGCAAAAAAAAAATAAGAATAAGAGATTATTGACTTTTTGTTTTGCGTCGTAGGATAGAAAAGGAAATCATATTTTGTGATCGATCGAAAAAGAAAGTTTCTCGTATTTCGTCTATCAATCAATCAGAAAGGAAACGACATGAGAAAACAAATAGTTGAAACTCACTTGATCTCTACAAATCGTTTCCGTTTTCTTCTTCTTCTTTTTCTCCTTTGTTTTCAACAACATTTATTCTACTGACGTACATCGACAATCGAGTTATGCTTTTGAAAAAAGAAAAATTTCCTTCTCTCTCTCTTCATATTCACTGTAACATTATCATCCAGTGATTCTTCAAAAAAGTTTCTTTTTCTTTTACTAGAAGAAAAAAGAAATAGAACTTGTAATTAATTATTCGAAAAGAATAGAAAAGAAAAATTTTCCTCTCTTTCTCTTATTGAACACGCATAATTCTGCTATTAAATATGACAGTTGGAGTTTTTTTTCTTCTTATTCATTTCAGAAAAATGTTCTATTAAATTTAGCATCAAACTATGGAAGAAACTACACTAGATATCATCGAATTGAATGTTGGCGGTGTGATATATGCAACAACATTAGGTACATTGCAACAAGCCGAATCGGATTCACCACTTGCAAATTTAACATCAGACAATCGAATACTATTCGGACGTGATAGTAAAAATCGAGTGTTTATCGATCGAGATGGTACTCTTTTTCGTTATATTTTGGATTATCTACGTAATAAGAAATTATCTCTGCCGGAGAATTTCACCGAGCGTGATCGACTTCGTATCGAAGCTGAGTTTTATCGTCTCAATGGAATGGCACAAGCTTTAAGGCAAATACGTTCGTCTTATCATTCGAACGGAAGTCTCACTCATATGGCAGGAGCAACAGCGTCGCTCGATCTCGGTGCATCATTGTCAAGTTCACGTCCTCCACCATCTCGCTCGTCAAGCGGTTATATCGTCATCGGATATCGAGGCACATTCGGTAAAAACAGCTCACCGATTTAGAGAAAAAAACAACAACAACAGTTTTGTTTTCTATTTAGCATTCGGTCGTGATGGTCTAGCTGATGTTAAATTTCGTAAAATTTCTCGTATATTGATTTGTGGTCGTGTGCATCTTTGTCGTGAAGTATTCGGTGAAACATTAAACGAATCTCGAGATCCTGATCACGGGCAAAACGATCGTTATACATCTCGATTTTTTCTCAAACATACATTTCTCGAACAAGCATTTGATATGCTTAGTGAAGCATCATTTTTTATGGTTAACTAAACAAAATTTCAGTTCATTTCAACACTGATTTCATTTGTTATTTTCAGGTCGGATGTGCAGCAAGTGGCTGCAGTAATTCAACGAGTGAAATAGGCAAACAAACTGATAATGAAGAGAATCGTTGGTTACACTACAATGAATTTGTCTTCTATCGCAGTTGAATTCGACTCGATTGACGTCCGATTTATTCTTCTATTTATTCTTCTTCTTCTCTGCATATAACCTACCTCTTATATATCAAATGTACACATTTCGTATGCAAATTTATATGAATACATATATTCTTCGTTTTTTTCTCCTTTTTCGGTATTAATAAAAAAAAACCTTTATGCTTATTGACATGATTTGACGGAGAGATGGAAAATGTAGTCGATCTGTTTACTATATTCGTTCTATTTGGTTAGTTTGGTGTTTTTTTCTCTTTCTTGTTTCTTTCAAATACATGAACGATCAAAACAGAAAAACAAACAAAGCGAATGTGTTCGGTTGATGAATCGATCCGCTTTATGTCGAAGATCGTTTCGTTTAGAATCGTAATTTTTGAAAGAACCATTTGTGTTTGCCGGTTTTGTAACTAAAATCAAAATTCGATTTCAACCGAAGCGAAATTTTTCTCATTTTTACCGTTCTTCAAGTTGATCTTTAACGGATCGAAGAGCTTTTCGTCGGAGGCCAGCATCACGAAAAACGTCTTTGTTGATTAAACTTTTCTCAAAGTTAATATCAACAGTATAACTAAAATCAAAGAATTTTCTTTACAAAACTAACAATTCGATTTTCTACCGAGTTGCCATTAAATGATTGTAGTTGATAACTTTAACGAATGGTTTAACTCGGTTTCGACGAGCTTGTTTCTTCTTTCCCATACGTTTGGTAACAACACGTGGATAACGAGCGATACCAGCAACGAGTGCGTGACCGTAACCTCGTTCAGTACTGCCTTCATCGTATGGCTTCAAACGAAAACCAATAATTTCAATTGAAGCAAAAAAAATAAACAAATTTTTTTTCTACTTTGATAACAACTGCCTTACGACCGGCATAACGGCCGGCTAAGACAATAACAACTTTTTGACTTTTCATGACTTTGACCATGGTTGCTGATTTTCTTTTGTTAAGAGTATCGAGAAGATGAAAACTAAAAATAAAAAAAACGTCGGTAAATTTTCGATTTTCGGTTAGGAAAAGAAAACAACAACTGTTTAGAAATGTAGGTATATGAATGACTGACTGATGGAATAGTAAATCGATTTCATTGGCTCATATTTTTGCCCTGTCGGCCTCTGTTTGCTAATCATAGAGGATCGACAATTTGAATTCGGTTGTTCGAACGAATCGACCAATCGAAGATTTTCCTATCAATTTTTTCTATTATTATTATTTTTCTATCAAAAAATCAAGGATATATTAATCAATTTTATTTCAAATAATTCAATGCCTCTCATCGGGCCAAGTCTAGCTCGATTCTTCTTTTTTCCAAGCTACGGGTAAATGAAACAACAAAACAATTAGCTACCAAATCGATTAGTTCTAATTAATAGATACACTCATCTACTGACATATCTCGGTATTCGTAATGGTTATGATCGAATTGATGATCATATTATCATTGGAATTTTGCCAACTATTGCTATACAAAAGTATCTAATCGAAAAAGAGAAAATCAATGCAGTTGTATCGATGAATGAAGATTACGAATTAACGTAATAAATCTTTAAAAAAAACGCTTCTCAACGATCGATTTTTTTTGTTTAGTTATGTATCCGATCAAAATCTTTGGATTCAACATGAAATTCAGCATTTACGTTTGCCAACAGTTGACTTTAACAATCCACAAGTTGAGAATCTCTTTCATGGCGTTGAATTTCTTCGAACGATTCGACAGGAAAATAAAACAGCTTACATTCATTGCAAAGCCGGACGTCAACGAAGTGCCAATCTGGCTGCTTGCTATCTAATCGATGCGTACGGTATGACGCCGGAAGAAGCCGCTCGGCGTATTCGTTCGATTCGACCGAGTACAGTTTTCGGTGCACGTGAAATTAAACGTTTGTACGATTTTGTCGAACATTTACAAAAAGAACGCGAGAAAAAACACGAGCCAACGAAATAATCGTTTTTCCTATTGACTGTTTTAGATGAGTGTTCTCTCACCGAAAAGAAAAAATCCGTATTTGGATAAGATCAATGAGAATCTGTCGGCATTTTTTCGTTCAACGGAAAAATTCGAGCAGATTTTCGAACAATTATCACAATTGATTAATGGAGCGACAGAGCATATCAATAGTATCCAAAGAATTCTCGGAAATACTGATGACGATGATGATGATGAAAACGAAGAAGAAACAAGTGATTTCGAGAAGGAAGACTTCGCTGGAGAGAAATTATGTGAATTGAACGAGAATTTGAATGTTTCGATAAGAGAAATTCAACAGCATTGGTAGAATTATTTGTTAATTAGAGAAGAATTGAGGGATAATGAGAAGTTTTAGGTCGAATTTAGAGATACAAGCTGCAGATATTGCGAAGTCGGTGGTTCAATCACCGAAAATGATTCGATTGTTTTTGAATTCAACGAAAAACGATGCTGAATTTAATAATCCATCATTTCAATCGGAATTGATCGAACTCAGTAATCAATATCCGATTATCGGTCGATTTTATTACGAATTGTAAGACGAGACATACTTTCTCTTGTAACTAACTTGCCTTTCTTTTGATTAGATGTCTGGAAATCCAAACAAATTTTCTCGATCTATCCAATTTCAAATCTATTAAACATTTAGCATCGATTTTTGATCGACTCTCATCTCGATCCGTGCCCGTTTCAGTTTCGATTCAGATTATGCGTCAAATACAAGTCAAATTAATATGATTTTCGTTTTCTTTTCAGATGTAATAGGAAAAAAAATAAAAACGATGACCAATTGTCTAGTCAAACATTTTCGAACTGTTGCAATCGCAAGTCTATCGTTCTATTTCTCATCGGAGAATCGAGTCAAATCGGCATTTCTCGTTCACGCTGCAGAATATGTAAATACAATCGAAACGATAGAAATCGAGTTCAGTTGTTTTTTAGGAACAAAAAACTGGCCCTCGAATGCGCTTTCTCGGAGAGAAAAAGATCAATATTGCTAATTATGAGGATGATGATGATGATGACGATGAAGATGAAAAAGATAAACAAGATTTAGAAAAATCGGATGAACACGTTACAAATATGCGAGAGAAACGCTTTCGAGAATTTGCATCGATTGAATACAATGGAGAAATTTATATGGTAATTAATGATTTTGAAGTAAAACAATTTGTTGAACTGCTTGTTTTTTAGACACCAGTTGATTTTCTTGAATCAATTATTGCTGAACGACCAAGACGTAGGATTACTAAAAACAAAGATTTTTAATAAATTTTGATTAATAGCTCGTATTGGCCGACAGCTTTTAACTGATGAAAAAGTCAGTTCAATTCTATACAATACTCCGCCGAAACATCGAGGTTCGAAACGGTTCTTTCGAAATCTCGAGGATGCTGGTTTGTGAATCTTCGGTTTCTTTTTTTATTTTTACGTACGTATTTTTCAATTCAAGGTCTCATCTCTTTTTCTGAATTCTTATTTCTCTGGGTGATCTTAACAAGTAACTCGAAGCCTCTTCTTTCTTTTAAATATAATTCTACTTTTAGAACCTCATACGCAATTCGAAATCGCGTTTGCCATGTTCGATACTGATGGTACATTTGATTCCTGCTTAATGGACTGAAATATACTCATTTCTTTTCTTTTCCCTAGGAAATCAACTCGTCGACAAACGCGAATTTCTTGTTGTAAGCTTCGAAAACAAATGTTTCGTTTCGATTCACTGGTTTTATTTAGCTCGGCAAGGTCATGAGCGACAAACGCATGCTACGTCGACAAACTTCAAAATCTGATCTCAAAGATAACCTCAACTATTCACGTGTAAGTTAGTCGTTTTTTTTTCTCTTCTCAACGATCTTTCGTCTCGAGCCATGGAAAAACAATTGTTTCGTCTGTATTATAAATATATATTTAGTTGTTTAATTCATTCGGAAAAAGACATAAGAAAAACACAATAAAAACTGCGCATATAAAAGGACTCGATTCCGTATGTATACGAATAGCATGGAAAAGAAACGAGACTTCTTTTCGCATGATTTATTTTCTTGCTTTCGAACATCATTTGAATCTTGGATTTTCTGCTTGCATTCGACTGTCTTGATTAATTGTCTATGGATTCGTCTTCTAGGAATATGATCACATGAATACAACTTTACTTTTACATTTATTCGGAAAAAATGGACGAGATACATTGAATTACGCAGAATTCAAACGGTAGAATAGACGGAATTGAAGAAAAATTGAATGATTCGTTTTTTGAATAAACAAATAGTTTCATGGAAAATCTGCAAATTGAAGTTTTAGAAATTGAATTCACTGAATTCTCGCATGGTTTTAAAACTATATCTGATCTCGATTTTGCTGAAGTACTTCTTCGTTATACGGATTTCGATCGTGAAACGAAAAAAGCTATTTTACGTCGAGTCAAACGAACAGCAGGAACTTCGAATGTAACTTAAAGTTTTTTTTTCTTTGTATGAAAATGATTGATTATGTTCTTGCGTTAGGGAATTACATTCGAACAATTCAAACAATTCTTTGCGTTTTTGAATAACTTAGAAGAATTTAGTATCGCCATGAGATTTCATCAACTATCGAATAAACCAATATCTCAAGGTTAATCTCGAGATCAACTGATTGAAGATAGATATTTTTCGTCTTTAAATTTAGCTGAATTTCAACGTGCTGTACGAATCTCAACAGGTTTCGAACTTGATTCGAACGTAATCGGTCTGATCTTCCGCATATTCGATGCTGACGACGATCAACACTTGTAACTACTTATTCTTCCCACTATTTATCATCTTTATGCTCTCCTCTCTCTTTCAGAAGCTACGACGAATTCATGGCTGTGATGAAAGATCGTTTATCTCGCGGTTTTCAAGTACAATCAATCCTTTTTCTCAATTTCTTTTCCTATAAATTCATTTTTAGACAACTGATAGCAACGAACTGTCGACATCGAAATTCGATCAATTTAAACGTTGTTTTCGCGATCGAGCGAAGTATGAATCTCGAATTACTGCTCAAGCATCACGCTTATTGTAACTCTGCATGCGTTCAACAAACACATTCTATTCACTGTTCATCTATTTTGCAATCTTTATTTGTCTTATTTAGAGAATTATAATCAACAATTACTGTGCAAATGAAAACAAAAACAATTTTGAATAATTTCATTTTAAATAAAAAGCCATCGGGCCGCTTGCTTGACTGAATAAAAAACAAAAAACTCTTTGCTTTCGCTTTTTTTTTCAGATGTGAACATCTCTTAAACAATGGAAAATGAGTTGAATTTATATCCACTTTCATTATCTGAACAAAGGTAGAAGCAAAAAAAAAGAAAATATGATTTCAATGCAAAAGAATTCTCTAATTAGTTCGAACACGATACAAAAAAACGAGAAATCAATTCGAATTGATGAATATTTGTCATCATCGTCAACGTCTCTGTCGGATTTAGATGATGAACATCAACAGAAAACTCTCGAAACGCCTGTAACAACAATTAAAAAGAAACGAACGAAATCGCATGTTTTCGATACGATCGCCAAATTTCTCCTCAAAAGTCGATTCTATCTAACAGCATTGGAATTCTACACTGAATTACTGGAAAATGGTTACGATCTACCGCGTTTGAGAGAATACTTTTCCAATCCAGCTAATTTCGAAGGTTCGTCATCGACGATACCGACTAAACAGTCTCCCTACATTCGAAATTTGACACACTATGCCGATGATTCCGTTTCTCTTGGTGGTGGCGCACATGAAGATTATCTCTTTCGAACATCGAGCAATCAAACATTCGACTCGACATCGATCGATAACATCACACGTTATTCCGAAGATACGGATTTCAACAATGGAAACGGTAGTGCAGGTGCCATGACAAGTGCGAGTGGTCTCGGTGAATTACGGTTCAATGACGAACGTGTTGCTGTTCTCGAGTTCGAACTACGAAAAGCTCGTGACACAATTCAAGAACTACGGCAAACGTTAACCTACGATCCGTCGGATGATCAACAACAACATCATCATTATCAAAATAATAACAGAAAATTCGACGAACGTAATATTCCATTGAATTCGTCTCAAGGTCTGATTCCATCCGGTCTCACTGTTCGACCGTTCGAACGTCGAGCTTTGAATTTTCTCGTCAATGAATATCTCCTCACGAATAATTACAAACTAACGAGTGTGACATTCGGAGAAGAAAATGATACAGCAGACTTAGAAGATTGGGACAATGTTGGATTGAATTGTCCGCGACCACCTGATTTAAATCAATTGTATCGATGGTATTGCCATCAACTATCCGTCGAAGATGAAAAACCTGAGAAAGTAGATTTCGAAATGTTTATTAATTTCGATGCAGAACTTCATCAAGAACATCGAAATCTCCAAAAAACCGTTCAACAAATGGTAAAAAAGCCATTCTATTCACCTTCTGTACTCTCAAAAACATCGATTTTTCTAGGAAGCTGATTCAAGTGAATACAACAAACGAATTGATCAAATCGAAAACGAAAAAAATACTCTCAACAAAGAAATCCTCTCGCTCGAACACGAAAAGAAAAATCTTCTTATTCAATTGCAGCTATTTCAAAATCGTTTGCTATCAGATGAAGATTCATCGAAAATCAACGATGAAACAATTCAATTGAATTCATCTCGACAATTACCGTCGATCTATCGTCGAACATTCGAACGACAGATTGCTTGCTTTGAAAATCCCGATGAGAGACACGATGATGACATTGAATTTAGTCAAGATTGTGATGAGAAAACTTTTCAGGAGATTATCCAAGAATTCAATCGACTTTCGCTTGATCAGAAAGATTTTCTCGATTTTCTAATACGAATTATCGAGAAATTCAATGGATATCTATTCGGTTCAAAGAAATTAGTAATAATCATTTGTTAATTCTTGAATTTAAAGAAAAACTATTCTTCTTAGGATCTAATTCCATTGATAATCTATACTTCAATTCTCCATCCAGACAATAATCAACGTGATCGATTACTAAAAATCCTTTTCAATATGTACAAAAAACCGACGATCAATCAACGACATATTCTCTTACAAGCATGTCTGTGTTTCGCGAAGCAAAGTGGCCCGATTCGTGCTCACGCTGAATTGCTACCGCAATGCTGGGAAAATCTGAATAATAAACTCGACGAAAGACGGTGTCTCGTTGCAGAAGCTTGCGGAATTCTAGCGCCATATTTACCTGTAAACTTAATTTCTAAAAGAAAAAAAACTAAAATAACGTCTTGTTTTTAGAGTGACATTCGAGTTAGTTTGATATTTTCCATGTTGCAGCAAATGCTCGTCGAAGATAAATGTGATCAAGTACGATCAGTTTGCAGTAAAAGTTTAGCCATGGTTATCAACGAAATCGATGATGAAACGAGATTCACTCAAGTAGATCAACAAACAAACAAAACAAAAACATTTTCTTCGTTCGTTTGATTTTAGTGTATCGAATTATTAGATCGATGTTTAGCCGATACACCCGATGTTGTTCAATCGGCGAGAAGGTATCTTTTACCTTCGATAGCTCTCTGGTGTATTGAATTGAATAAAATCTGTTCGAATTTAATCGAACATTATTTAATTAAACTCGAGCATGTGATTCAAGTAAATCGAATTGATTTTCATGCAACAAAACTAAAAACATTGATTTTAGAATCAAGCATCCATCGATGCTCAACGTTTTCTGCAATTAATTCGTATTCTAACGGATCTTATTGTTTTTCTTTTTGCATCAACATTGAAAAACATGAATGTAAATACGGATCTCTCACAAGTGATTTCATCGGCTCGAATTTTACCCGAACAAAACGCATCAGAATTCTATCAATTTCATTCGATTTTATCGCCAAATAGCGAGAAATTACTTTATTTTTATGATCAATGTGCAATCAGTGGAGAATTTCTATTTCCTGATGAAATTCATTCGTATCTAGATAATTTGTAAGCAATCAAACAAAGAAAACAGGATTCGACAAAAATATATATTTGCTTTTCTGACTTGCAGTTTAAAACGTACATTTGATGTTATGTCTCATGCGGATATACAATACGGAAAATTAGTTCATGCTTGCAGTGATTTTATTAAAATGATAAGTCGATATTTTGGAAGGAATTTTTGGAAATTAAAAATCAAACCTCTGTACATGACAGCAAATGAATTAGCAAAAACCGAAGAAAATCTATACAAAGGTTAAAGAGTTTCATCGGATGAAAATGTTTTCTTATTTTGTTTTTTCTAGAATCATCATTTGTTCTCTATGCAACAGGCGTTCTCTGCTCGTGGACAACTGAACAGGAGCGAGCTGAATTAACTCAGTATATTTACGATGCACTTTTACTCGTTGCTAATCAGAAAATATCGATAAATACTCTACATGCTATGTACGCCGAGATCGGGTAAATAAACTTGATTAATAAAATGAAATGAGTCTTATGTGTTTGTGTTGTGTTTGAAGGTCTGATACGAATTTTCAAGATATTTTATTGAATATTCTTCGAGATTCATTGACAAATACGAATTCTCAAGTTCGATTGTATATTCTTCAATTATTCAATGTTTGTATTCTCATAATCGATAGATTTCTGTTTTAAAAATAATCTTTTACAATTTAGATAACATTATCGTTAGTTGATCATTCAATTATTTCACATAAAATCCTTCCTGCATTGATCACACTTGCATCCGATGATGATATGTAAATAATCTTCCGAAGAACGTTTGAAAAACACTATTTTTCTTCAATAGAACTATTCGAACAGCAACAATCTCCGTATTCGGATCGATTATTAGTCATTGTTCGGAATCAGAGGTAGATAAATGCAAATCTCTTGCATTGAATTTAACGATTTGTTGATTTACGTAGATTCTCGAACGAGTTTATGCTCAATTTCAAATGTTTGATAGGTAAACAATCAGAATTTAACAAAGAGAAACCAAAATCTATCGTTTAGTGACACAACATTTCGCGATGAACATCGTGTTCAAAGTGAATTTATCAAAACTTTTACTCAAATCGCGCCTTATACCGAAAGTAAATTTCGCGAAGATTTCATTCTTCCGTTCTTAGCCTTAATTGCTTCACAAAACTCTCAACAACAATTCGATCGTGGCCCAGCCAAACGTCTAGAAATTGCCACGTACTTATTCGAAGCTTACAGTGCATTATCCTGTTGTCTACATTCGGGTCAATCGATACTGAATAGTTTTCTGCCTGGACTCTACTGTTTACGAGTTGATTTTGCTCAATTGAGGCCAGATAGTGTCGCAGTTTTAGATTCGATTATCAAAGATCTCGAACATAAACTCGAACAATACCGACAGGACAGGTTAGTGATGGAAGAATTTGAATTGTTTCTTAATTTTTTGGTGAATTTCTTTTAGTTCGTTATTAATTGGTGGAACAAATCTCAATCAAGAAAATATTCGAGGACGAATGCTCAAAGGTTTGACCACCTTTCGAGATTCAACTGAGAAATTAACTTATCGTTTCATGAAGAAAAAATGAAGTCATTCGTTTTTTTTAGCCATGACATTAAAACAATATATTTTTTTTGTTGTTCTTCTTCTTCTTCTTTGTATGATATTCTCTTTAACAAAAATAACAATGACAAACGTTAATAATCAATCTCATACATTCCTTATAAATAAAATCAAATTCTTTATTTTCAAACTAAATTTTACAAAACAAAAACCATGTGTATTGCAAAGGCGGGTAAAAATGACTAAACTAAAGGTTCAACTAAGAGAAAGCAAAGATCTCGTTATGAAATCTTGCAGATGTTTGTATTTGTCGTCATATTTCCATCAGTTCCATCGTTTTTCATTGCATTTACATTGAATACCGAGTTGATTATCGCACGAATCATGTAACCAGTGGAACCGCCGACTAGAGTGATTGGCAGTTTGTAGAAATCTGTGTACGAATCTTTTGAATTCGTTTGTTGTTGGAAGAGTTTGACAGCTTCGCTTATGAGAGAATCAATGTCGAGTAATTGATCAAAACGTAATTCCGGATTACGTTTGAGAAGAACGTTGATCGCTTCGAGCATCTAGTAAGAACTAAGAAGAAAATAGAATTGAAAAAAATGAAAATTACTTCAACAACAAGACAACGATAAGATGGATCGCCGATTCCGCTTAGCATTTCTTCGATTTTCAGCGAGAAATTCAATTCGTAATCTGTCATATCGGATAGAGTCGGTTGCTAGAAAAATGAAAATCAGAAAAAACAATGTATTCTCAATGAAATGATTTAGTTTACTTGTGGAAGTAGAATTCCACAGATTTTAATTCCATTCGGTGCTCGTTCGAGGATTGTCCAAACATGTTCGTAGAAATTACTCGGCACACGAGATAATGCACCGTCCATTTGACGTTTTTGAAATGGAGAACTAAATGAATTAAATACGAATTTTCAATATCATACGGAACTGTTTTATTTTACCATTGTTCTTGTTCAACACCTGGCTGAAGAGAATTCGTTGTGAGAACGTAATAAAGTAATTGTTTAATCTCATTTGGAGAGATGATATTCACTGTCTTTAAAAAAGAACACGAGTTTTTTTTTGTTTTGATAATAAAAATAGCTACTAGAGGATCTTCGGATTCCGTTCTTAAGAATTCCAATCCAAGTTTCATTGCTTCGAGCATCCATCTATTCCATCAAAAAGTAATAAATTGACTGATTTCATCTTTCTTTTTACCCTAATCGAATCTTCAAAATTCCGTTAAACAGTTGCTACAAAACGAAATAAACAAACAACGTTTATCTTTGTCTTTCATTCATTTGATTATTTCTACCGGTGATGTATTCATAAAAACGGCAATATTTATTAAAACTTCTTGTAAAAGCACAGCATGAAAGATGCTTTGACTGAATATTTGATCACTATACAGAATTTGAAAGAATTCTTTTGGTCGAATCTAAAAGTCAATCAATTCATTGAAAACCAATTAATTGAACGGTTGTTTTTCAAAATACCGGTTTGTCAATAACAGTTTCTTCATGACCAAACACGCCTATGGTTACCTAAAGGAAAAGGAAGAACTTTGTTTCTCAATTTTATTAAAAATAATTTTTCGTACAATTTTTCCTCGAACAAGTAAATTTGTGATTGCCGGTGCTAAACTATCCACAAGTTTTTTCAAACAACTCGAAATAAATCGAATAACAGCCCTAAATCGAAAAACGTTTGCATACAAATATTCATCGTTTTATTTTTGTCATTTACCAATTTTGATAGATCTCAGCTTCTTTCATCAAATGTTCGAAATGATTTCGAACTCGATAATTATCTCTAATCATCCAATCTAAACCACCGATTTTATACAATTCATACGCAGCCAACGTATGTCGTTTCAATGAAATCATTGTCACTTCTGTATTGTTAATAAAATCTCGTAATTCACAATCAGGTTTATTCTTCAAATCCTATTTAACAACAACAACAACATTTTCTTCTCTCAATGATTTCTAAAGAAAGTATATTTACATGATTGTTATAATCGATATCTTCGCTTAACATAGGCGTTTTTGTTATATCAGTTAAGGATTTGTATTGTGCACTATCATGCTTATTTTTATGTTCAGTTACTGCAACTGATTCGAGACAATTTGTTGGACAAATTGAATCGTTGAGAAAATCTAAATGCTCGATGCATGCACTTGAGATTGCAGTCTAATAAATCGAGATAAACGAATAGTCAAAAAGAAATTTATTTCTACTTGTAAACGTTCGAGTCGAACGTAATTGTTCGATGAAAGTTTGCCTTGACGAATCTGTGTTAATAATTCTAGGAGATCCGATTTTTGTGGACCACTGCAAAAGTTTATTTTTCGATATGATTGATAAAAGAGTATTCTATTAATTACCGAAGATGACGTTCGCGTAACATCATGACATAAATCGGTCGACCTTTTAATCTCCAACATTTTGTAATAAATTCTAGATCACTCTGAAAATCGAAAGTAAACGATTTTGAATTTTATTATTCGACGTTTTTTACTCGAATATTGTCCAATAATAAAGTCATATCAGTTGACATATAAAAATCAGTCGTTTCGAATGTTAATGGATAACATAGAACAGTTTTCGAATTGATTCGATAGACCTAATCGATGTTTATTAGAGAATTCATTTCGAAAACTAAATTCTTACTTTGCACGTTCCTAAAACTCCAATCGGGCGTGAAGGACGTCCACTAAAACCAAATTTATCATTGACACCTAAATTCGCATAAGTCTGCAACAGAAGAAAATAGATTTCTATTCAATCTTCTCTCCTACTTTAACCAATTCTTTCTGTGGCCAAATTAAAAGTGGTTCGATTTGTTTCGGTGTTTGTGTTTGAATACCATATGTAGCTAAGACTTGTTGTAAACGAACGGATTCCGATATAGCAACAATATGAATAACGAGATCAGAAAAAGTCACCTGAACGAACAAAAATTTTGAAAATAACGTTGTGTTTTTTATTTATTTCGATTTACATTTGAGAGTATCGTTCCAGTGGATTGTTTTTTCGTCGAATCAGTTGTGATCGATTTCGGAATATTGATCGTATATTGATATCGCATTGAGTCTTGAATAGATGAGTATCGTGAGTTTGGCTTAGGTCGATCACATGGAGGTAAATAACGTCGAATTGGATCGAGATCACTTAGCGTTAAAAGTTTGTCAACTAACGAAAAATTTCGTTTTTTTTTGCAAGAAGAAGAAGTTTGATTTACCAAGTAATTGACAAACAATCCAAATCGATTGACCGAAGAGAAAGAATTTGCCATGTAAAACTTCCGAACTGGAAGCGAATGGGATCTGTGGACTGTTACTTGGTTCACTCGATTCACTCTGACCACTGCTCTGCTGTTTTGAATGATCGATATAGTAATAATGAATCATAATATCACCTGAATACGCAACACAAAAGTAAAGAGAAAATATTGGTGAACAAATACAATGACGAGAGAAAAAAAATATCCACAACAAAACAAAAAACTATAGTAGAGGAGTAAATATACGATTCATACGTGTTTTTGTTAGTTCAGAATCAGACATAGTCGAAGATATACTCGAACGATGTGAGACTGTTAGATGAGCAAGATACGTTTTGTTTTTAGTTAAATATGTTTGAGTTCAGTGAACAAAAAAAGAGGTTTAGTAAATTACCTTCAGTTGTTCGACGTAAGAGCGGATTTAATGCGTTCAAATATTCATCAACTTGAGTTTGATTATTTTTGAAAATACCTAATCAAAATGAAAATGAAATAGAATCAAATTTGAGCATAAACATTTACCATCCATTGCCATTAGAGCAAAAAATACTGGCCATTCACATTCGTTTCTATCGAATTTCTATTTAAAAATAAAGATTCGAAAATCAAATTTAGTTCGCTGCAAAACAAAAACTCAAACTTTAAGTTCAGTTGGATCGTAAAAAGTCTTATCTTTCGGTTCTAAATCTGTATATTGTCCATCACGAAGAAATCTTTTAAAACCATGTGTTCCACGTAATTTTCTTATACATTTTCGAATCGTACTGTCCACTAAAGTTGTATCATGTATGGCAAATGTTGGCCATCCAACTGTTAGTAATAAAGCAGCATCACTATTCTAAATCAAGTCGATGCAAATCGGCTCAACTTCAATTGGAGAAACTTAATTACTTTCGAAGCAGATTCTCGTGGAAGAAGAGTGTCAAAAGTTGTTCGATTACGATTATGTGCATCCTAGAATCGATATTTTTCATTTTCATCAAATCAATAAAAGCAAATTATCTTCTCGTACCACATCAACATAAATAACAGACCAATTGGCACCTTTATCACCATATAAATTAAAACCATTCATGACTTCAAGTGCAGCTTTTGCCATGCCGATTGAACTGAATGAAAACGAATGAAATTCACAAATAATAGAAACATATATTCATCGATCAGTGTACCTTGCATGAAGTTCACAAGTATTGTTATTATATTTACTACCTCGTTCCCAAATGCCGTAATCAGGTGTTCGATAAGCACGTTCAATATAGAAAACCAGCTGTTGAACAAGACTAACTTCATCCATTGAGAAAATAATCTTTTTGAAAAACAGTAAATTTTATTCACAAATTCGATTTTCTAGGATAAATTACTTCGAGATTCGACGTAATCATTTGAGCAAGTGTTAATAAATAAATTGAAATTGCACAAATTTGCAATTGTCCGACTTCATCAGCTCCTTCGACTTCACTACCATCGAACACATTAAATTTTGAATGCAGTGCATCGTAATGTGATTGTTCGCCTTTGAATATTTCGGCCTGAATTTAATTTCATCATTAGAAGAAAAAAAACTATTCGATCTTGTCTTTCGAAAATCATCTACTTTTTTGGCTTGTTTCATCCAGCAATGCAGAATGCCTCTCATACATTTGACAGCTGCTTGACCTAGTTCATGTGAACGTCCTTGATCATTATCGATTTTGTTATAACACTGCCGTAGAGACCAAACAGCAATGGCACAGAAAACATTTTCGACAACATGTGCAACTTTTTTTGTTGGATCAAGATGAGTCGGGAAAAGACCAGTGGTTAAACTTTGAAATGAAAGAATTTGCCGTTTAACTTTACGATAGTAATTGTCCAATTTTTTGAGAATTAACGTTCGAGAATCGGAATAATTTTCACATTCTTCGCCAACATTCCATACTTTCTGAATTATGAAGAAAAAAAACATAAACATATGTAGGATTCTTTAATTACTTTCGAATCCGACCACGATGAACGACGACTTCGATTTGCGCCAGGTTGATTAATAAGTGGCAATGAACCATTGCTACTTGAATAAGCTCCCGATATTTGACGTCGAACCGAAGGTGTATTCTCAGTCATCACTATTATATTTCTAATTCTATATTAAATTCATTCGATAGATTTTTCTCAAGAATACCATTGATGATCTATCCCAACAGCACAGAAAAAAGAACAATCATGAGATCGGAAAAATAGAGTAGAGCTCGACTGTATTTAATAACAACCTTTTGTTAAACTGTTCTATAGATGACACTAGTTAACAGAAATAATCGTCAAAAAAAATCTCATATCCGGTTTGATTAACAGAATAAATCCAGCTAAGTAGTCAATGTATTGCTTTTTTCATAGATTTTCAAATCTCGAGAATAGCCTTCATAAACAACTCATTAATGTCAATAAAATTCTCTCTAATTATTATTGAAATATGTTTCGAATGCAAAGTATTTTTCGATTAGAATTCGATGAGACATTTTTTTTTCGACGATGATTGAAGATCGATGAGTTAGAATTTAGCAGTGTGCCATCGAGTAATCCCGCTACAACGGGAAATAAGATTCAATTGCATTATCAATGAGTATTATTCTTCGTTTTGTTTTTAAAAGCAAAGCAATTTATTTTCTCAGAACGACTAAGATTCCATTTCGAAATTGTTCTACTATTATTAATCCTTTATTTTCATGAAAATCTATGATTACAACCCAATGACAATCAACATTTCTCGTAATTCTTTTTCCTTTATTTATACATATCTCAAGAGAGATTGTATTTTTTCTAGATGTTTAATTATTTATTGTTGTTGAATGTTTTTACTATCGAACAATAGATTAGAAACGTTCACACAATAACAGCTGCTGCTCTCGAAGATATTCACCGAAAGAAAAGAAACAAACTGGGTAAATATGTTCGTCCTCGCGGCTTTCCAAGTGTTGTCACATCCGATGACGAAGAAATTCTTTATTTATTTAGAAATACTATGCATATATATCTATCTATCTATATATCTATATAT
>ERZ778019.1194-NODE-1194-length-37818-cov-12.974552_pt1 | contig 37818 bp, 29 predicted proteins | sample MGYA00375749_ERZ778019 | MGnify/ENA primary metagenome ERZ778019 (study PRJEB29350, sample SAMN05389821) | bioreactor metagenome | isolation source: Ammonium sulfate bioreactor | place: South Africa: University of Cape Town | collected 2014-03-17 ... | reverse complement strand
CAACAACAACAACAGTGCCGCATAAACTTGATTCGTTAATCGATCTGAATCTACCGACGAACACCGATGAAGATCCGTCAGCGACACGGATTACACTTGAAGAACGTATTCGACTGCTCGATCAGCAGATGAATGAAATGAAACATGGCCAACAGAAGTCAGCGACATCATCCTCGTCATCGTCGAGCTCGTCTCTATCTCCAGCGACTTTAATCGAACAACAAAATCAAAAAACGAATTCGATATTCGTACCAACAACAACGACGCCATCCGTTGCTAATCTCAATACGACCGTGAAAAGTACGAATGATCTCGTTTCGACATTATCACCGGCGTCATCAGCTAAAATCGCTCAATGTCTTCAAGTAGCACGCGCAGCTGTTATGAATACTCAATCATCACCATCGAAATCAGCGGTAACTCCGTCGACGACATCGCCATTCTCTTTTCCAACTGCATCTGTACCGTCACTGAATTTAACTCGAACGCTATCGACAACATCGCCGTCGCCTGTGACCATACCTTCAGTATTAACACCACCTCCACTACCGTTTCCGAATCTATCAACTCTGCCGAATCCATCGTCGACATCGATTTTAACGACATTTCAGGCGGCTATTACGCAAACGCAAATGGCAGCTGCAGCAAAGTACAATCCAATGTAAGCGAGCGAAAAAAAATGATCATCCTTTCTGTTGATCCTATTCTAAATTTGCTTTTCTAGGTCATTTGCGGCGACACTTCATCCTCCTCCACCACCGGTGCCTGCTTCACTTATCTCACCTTCGTTAAATCTAAATTCGCCATCGGCAACGACCTCTACACTGACTACATCATCTCATAATAATAATAATAATAATAATAATCTAATGTCGAATTTGACTCTTCCGCCACCTCCTACGCCACCGCTATTAACTCTATCGAATACTAATTCGACACCGGTTAATCTTCTTAGTCCGCCCATATCGAATATTCCGTCTAATGCGTCGTTCTCTGAACCTCTGCCGGCGTCACCGAGTACATCGTCGGCAAAAATTCTCGAGCGTCTCGGTCCATCAGCTAAATTCAAACGTAAAGCTATTCCTCCGCCGTTAGCTGCCATCACGACACCAACAACACCAAACGTCAAAGATTCATCTGTATTACCTTCACCAGAACCAACAGCTCCGATCAATAGCGGAACAAATTCACCGCCCGTACTTCAAACGCAACTATCTAACTCTTCAACCGGTTTGAAATCGATTTTAAAACAACGTTCACTATCGAATTCGTCATCACTCTCGCCAACGAGTGAACGGAAGTCATCAACTAATTTCATTTCACCGCGTACATCTACAGACACACGTCCGAACGTGCCCGTAACACCAACTACTCCGGTAAATCGTTCTGCGTCAATCGATTCGACATCGAAACGTACGCCTCCATCGACGCCAACTCCAACGACGGAGAAGAAAAAACCTGCTAATCAACAGGATAGTAGCGTGTTTACAAACGATGTCGATGAACGTCAAGCTGATGATAAAAAATCAACTTGGCGTACACCGCCAACAAAACAACAATTATCATCAAATGAAGTTGCCAATGTTAAAAAACCGATCTTAGATAAAATACCGAAAAAATCAACGGCAACGTCCGTACCATTGAAATCAACTCCAGGTGTTGACACAACAAAATCAGCGGTGAAAACAACTAAACCAACTAAACCGAACACGGTAGCAACACCAATAGGTTCAAAAATTCCACAACTAACGTTAGAACGTATTGATACGAAATCGATAAAACCATCCGTTGAAACCCCGACAAAAACCAATAATAAAACGGTTAAAGTCAAACGAACGAATGTCCTTCAAAGCGATAGTGATACAGACAAGAAATCGACGTCGAATGATGCTCAAAAGACGAAGAAATCTCTCTTAAATAATGAAATAACCAAACGTAAACAACAACATCAACAAAAACCAATTCCAACAAAGAAAACAACAACAACGCCTAAACAGACGAGTAAACCGGCTGCAAAAGTCGTTCGAAAACGTTCGACTACTGAAACGCATTCATCGACATCAGATGTCGATGAGAAGAAAACCGAGCATCCACTCACAACAACAACAACAACAACAACAACTGATCAAGAACAAGATTCAAGCGATGAAGATAGCGTCAAAATTAAAAAACGAAAGAAAACCGTATCGAAAAGTAAAGCAAAATCATCGAAAAATTCGACTATTTGGAAAGATATTGGAAAAGGCGCTAGTATGTACGATCGAATTAAAAAACGACAACGAAATGAACAAACACGAAATAGGTTTGCATACAAATTTATAATTTCTCAGCAATCAATTCTATTTTTGTTTTAGTTCATTATCGGCTAGCGAAGGTCATCTAACCGATGAGAATAGTGATACTCATGATGACGATGACGATGATGATGATGAAGATGATTATAAACGTACGAAAAATCGACGAGCCAATGTCACATCACGAAGAGTAATTAGCATAGAGAGAGAGAATATGAGTTTTATATTTACGATTTTGATTTTAGAATTTTACAATTAATACGTCTGATTCCGAATCCGAACCACCTTCGAAATCGAAAGCAAAAAAGGAATTAGTATTTGATAATAATATATTCGATGCTGAGGAAAGTGATGAAAAATCGAAGCCAATTAATCGTAAATCGAAAGTAAATCAAACACCACCAGTTCAACAAACGAAAAAACCAGTCTTAAAAACAAATAATGAACAAATAAAGAAAGACAAATCTTCGAAAGTTACCGAAGAACAATCGATGGCGAAAAAGAAAACAGCATCAATACCAAAAGTTGTCGAGAAAAAGAAACCACTTGTTAATGCAACTAAACCGATTCCAAAACTATCGAAATCATCGACTCCAGCACAGAAACGTCCGTCGACCGATGAGTCAAACGAATCGAATAAAAAACAGAAAGTCAATGACGAACAACAATCCGAAATTCATACAGTCGATAAACCGTCGATTGTTATTTCATCACCGAAAACCGATTCTTCGATAGTTCTACAGAAAATCGACGAACCAAAAACGGAAACAACTCCGCAAACAACACCAACTAAATTCGGCATCGTTTTTCCGAGTCATCATCGTCATTCAACAACGACACCATCATCAAAACGTACCCTTTCGACTGAAACACCGACGAGTCATGAAACATCGAAAAATGACAGCGAAGATCATGAATCTGCATCGACAAAGATCAATAACAACGATCAATCGAACGCAAATACATTGAAACCACCGGTAGTCGCACAATCGGCGTTAAGTGACGATGAAACTTTAAATCCGGAGACCATGCAATTGAGCGATTTGATTGGAGGAAGTCGACGTGAAGATACGAGTCCGGCGACAGGTCGTGCTGCAGGCAAAACAACAGGAAAAGGTAAACGAGCAACGAAACAAGATACAGCTGCGAATAAACGTCAACAAGCGAAAACAAATACAAAAGCAGTTAAATCGAATGAAAAACAAGACGAAGTATCTGCTGCAGAACCAGCAGCAGCAGCAGCGATACCAACGACAAGTACAAAACGTCCGTCAACAACGGAAACATCGTCTGCCTCATCGCCAATTACTGATAAAGACGCGAAACGATTACGAAAGAGCACTGATGATTCAACGACTATATCACAAATTAGAATTGAACCCGTTGAAAAACATTCACAAATTATCAATACGTTGATTAAAGAAGAAAAAACGGAATCAGTTTCATCTTCAACAACAACAACAACAAAAACTATTGATCAACCACCACCACCACCAGTTATATCGATGGAAACAGATCAAGTCTCATTACCTTCAACATCCATTACAACAACAACAACAACATCATCATCGATACCATTGGTGTCTATAACAAGTCCAGAAACAGAAAATGCTATCAAAGCTGTTTACTCGACAATTTCCATTCCTCAACAAACAATATCAAAGACACCGAATTTAGAAAAATCGACTCCTATCATTGCACCGATATCAAAAGAAACATTGCCAATTGTCGAACATCAACCAACACCAGCACCTATTCAAACAACATCCATCTTACCTCCACATGTTTCAATTAAATCATCACTTGCGCCGTCAGCTTTGAACGAAAATGTTGAAGAAACATTAAGTGCTGTTAATAGTCTTCTCATGTTAAATAATAATCCAGCAAATCTATCTGGTGATCATCCGTCAATGAAAGGCGCTGCACGTGTAACACCGACGATAAGTAAACCAGTTTATTCCGTTGTAACATCATTACCAAGTCCAACGAATCAACAAACACGTCAAACACCAGTAACAACAAGTGTTTCGACACCAACAACACAACAAAATGATTTAATAACAATGGTATCAAATATTGTTTCGTCGTCGAATATCAATGCTGATAAACCTTCGACAACAACAACTACGACAACATCAGCAAATACTTCATCTCGATCGCATATCGAAGAAGTTATCGATGATGTTGCTAAAGGTGCATTGACAACAAGTGTGCCAGCAACAACAACAACAACACCTCTTATTAGTGAACCAATTACATCTATTGTTCATGATGTCATGCGAACACCTTGTTTAACATCATCAACAACTGCGCCGACAACAACAACAACAACCGTAGGTACTGAAACATTGAATATATTCGATACACATCGTCATTCGACATCACCATTGAAAACATCAACAACTACAACAACACCTGCAACGACGACAACAACAACAGCAGCGAGTGCTTCAGTAAATCCTGTTGCTCCTGCTGTTGTACGACCGACATCATCTAAAACATCAACATCACATAAACGTTCAGCAACACCGAAAACAGATGTACCAACACCAACGACATCCACCACAGCATCGCCAATATTGCATGGATTTCCACATATGCTTACACCCAATGGTGGCATATTTACGGCTGGTCATCATTCAACTATTCCATTCTCAATATTTAATTCTCTGCCATCGAATATACCGAATTCATCAGGAAATCCATCGCTTGTATCAAGTTCTCCGCCTTTAGCAACACGCACATCATCCAATCGAAGTAATAGTCCGAGTACTAACAGTCATATTACTGTCAATCCATTACTAAATACAATGACGAGTGGACAACAAAAATCAACATCATCAAATTCACAAACACATGAAAAAGCATCCCGTCGAGAACCATCTAACAAAGGATCGACTACTTCATCATCATCATCGAATCGTTCGACTCCTATTCAACAAACAGTGCCTGTTCCTATTCCTCTTACAATCCCATCATCGATAGCTTCATCAGCATCAGCAGCAACAGCAAACAGTGTGATCAGTCAACAACAACAAGCATCACCTCTACTAAATTCAATCGACGCTGCTACAGTTGCAGCTATGCGACAACAAGCATCGCCTCTATCACAATTTCTACCACCAGACGCTGTCGTACAATTTCGTTCAATTTATCCTGATGCACCTGAATTATTTGGCGCACCGAGTGGTCTTTATCAACCAGGAAACATGGCATACGCTGCAGTAGCTCAACAGATGCTCACTGCCATGAGCATGCCAGGCAGTCATCCATCGGCTGCTGCCTTAGCCGAATTATATTCGAATGCCGATTCCTACTTCCGTATAAATGCTCCGCCACCACCGCCGCCACCCAATGAAGTCTCGCGTGATCCCTATAATGTTCAATGGCAAGGCAACTTGATTTTGAAAAACGATCAAGCATATGTGAAAACTCAATTAGTTGCTGGTAGTCCGCATATTGCACGTGCATCAATGAACTATTGGAATTCGGACTCATTACCAGCAGCAGCAGCAGCTAATTTGCAAACACCTTCGCATCATAATTTACGTATTTCTCAGCGTATGCGTTTAGAACAAGCTCAACTCGAAGGCGTACAAAAACGTATGCAAATGGATAATGATCATTGTATATTAATAGCTGAACCCAATGGTTCAACGCCAGATGAAATTCGTATGCAACAGAATAACTTGAAAAATGGTGTCATTCGATATTTTGATGAGAAGAAAGCAGCCGGAATTGTCAATGTTTTACTGCCCGGTGCCTCACAACCAGCTTATGTTGTACATATATTTCCACCATGTCAATTTGCATCTGAAATTTTACAAAAACGTGCGCCGGATACTTATCGTTGTGTTGTTCAGAATAAAATTGAACAAATCTATTTGTTAATTGTCATAACGAGTACAGTCCAATAGTTCTGTATCACTGTTTGTTATTTCATCTGTTTTCCTTTCTCCTTCTTCGTTTCATTTTTTCTTCTTCTTCTCTACATACATACACACAGTGTTCTTGTGTACTATTGTAGTCAGTATTCGATGTGATGCTTCTTTATTTTGTATAGTTTCTCATAATCTTCTTCTTCTTGCTTATGTTGGTTTTCTTTCTTCTTTTTCTTCTTCGATATGTAAGTGTGTGTGTGTGTGTGTGTTCTACTCAATTCCTCCCTTCTCGTATATACATATATACACATACACGCTGATAGAATTATGCGAGTTGTGGGAATAAAAAAATAACAAGAAGGGAAGAAGAATCAGTTTTTGTTCTGGTTTTTTTGTTGTATATTCAATGTTTGTTTGTGTGCGTGTGTGTGTGTGATTTAAATAGATGAACGACGTTTATCTTGTATGCTCACCAGGTTTTCCTCTTTTTTTTTCTTTTTTTTGTTTGTGTTTATGGAAGTCTACTCGTTTTTTTGTTTCACGCGATTGCAACGCAGTAAAACAAGAAAGAAAAATGATTCTAACTTTAAAAAAAAAACAAGTTATGAATATAAGAAAAAAAAGCGAACTTTTTTCATTACGTCATTGCTAGTTGCGCTCTGGTCTTTCTCACTGATTTTTATATTGACATGGGGATTAATTCTTTGATGATCAAATTCGATAGAGAAGAAAAAAAAAGATGTCTATGATAATTCACCCATGGATGATAGTTGAATACAGAACAAATCAATGTGTAAAGCACATGTAAGCTCTCAACAATGTGCCTATTTCAATCAACGAATGAATGTGAATCCCTCAAGAATATACTAGCTAGATCAATAGTAGCCTTCGATGAATATTCTTCTTCTTTTTCTTCCTGTTAATATAATGACTGTGGCTACTGATATTGTTATTTTTTGTTGTGTTGTTGTTGTTATTGAGAATGTTCATTCACATTCATAAATCAACAACATATTTCTATCACATTCTTAATTTGACGGATATACATTAACTGACTTGTGTACTTTGACGACGTGCTTGAGATGTGTGAATAGCTAACAAAAACAAGAAAACTTTGATTATGCAAAATGAAAAATTGAATTTTAAGCTGAAGAAAAAAATCATTTCTCTTCTTTCTCGTTGACATCTTGTTAGTAAAATAGTCGAACATTCCGCGGAGGCTTCCATAATTGAATCAATCAGACGAAGAAATCAGTTTTGACATGGGCTTACTCGACGTTTCTACGGCATTGTTGCAATTTTTTTCTTCTTATCGCTGTCGATGTCATAGGAGTGCGATCAACGATCGATCTCAACATTGTCGTTCTCAAATTCTAAGTAAAGCAATGTTACTATTTCGACCGGAAACAATAAATATTTCAGAGCAAATTTTTCTTCTTCACAAAATCAAAGTCGCAAATGTTAATAGATATATAATTGTATTTGTGTATATAAATCGTTGAATGAATATGAGCAACGATGTTACTAAATTAATCTTTCTATTCGTTGAGTTGTTTGACAAGATGTGCCATATTTATTAGTCTCATTTTTCTTCGTATTATTCTCGTTTTTTATCTTCCGATCCGATCGTTTTTTTTGTCTTAGCTGACGTGACAAATATGTTCTTCACCACCTCGATTAACCACTGTCGTTGACAAAGATTAACGAATATTTAGACTACCAAACATGCGTTTGTGTACAACATCTATCAATTAGCACACTTTTTGCTTTTTTTTCTTGTCAAACTATCATTAGGACCGGTTTTTTTCTCTTCTTTTTGGCTTGGTAATATTATTCTCATCAAATCATTATATTCAGTTCAATACGTATGCTCTCGAGGTGATTTCTTTTTTTTTGTCGTGCGAAATTAAATTCTAACGATAACCTTCTTAATCATTGTACCATGAGTATGGTTCCGATTATTTCTTCTCACTTCTCATCACAGGAAACAAGGTCATAGGCATCTATGAAAACAGATGGATTTCTATATCAACATTACATATCCATGATGACAGAGAAGTAAGCAAATGACGAAAGTAAGTAATAGCCACTTGACGAGTTCGAATCAAAAGGTAAATGATGACAATAGGGTCATCCTATTGACATTTCTCACCGACTGTTACGCAAGGTCATCGGTTTAATATGAATACACAGTTAGATGATGTTTATTTGCCCTTTGATCATTTTCATTCGATCAGCTCTTTTTCGTTTTACGTGTGTTTTTTTTTGTCTTTCTTTTACTTTCTCTCTTAAGCACACTCTCTTTCGGTACTGTCAAATAAATAGACATCGAAATAGAAAAGCAAAGAATCGAAGGTATAAGAATGTTTTCATCACTCGTCTTTTCTTTTCTCTTGTCATTTACTAGTCTATACATTATATTATAGAAAGAAAAAAGAATGACGAAAATAATTGAACACACTACTATCATATTACCACCCGTCGATTCTCTCACTCGTTCTTCTTAATGGTATTAGAATGAAAAAAAATGACGAAAGAAAGAACGAACGAACGAGAAAGAAAACGAGAAAGAGAAAATAGATTTCGATGCAACAATGCCAAATAATAATAATAACAACAACAGCAACAGCAAAAACAACAACGAGAACGAAGAGCAAATAATATTCATAATCATAATAACAACCTCTGACTACACATGATTGCATCGACAATGCCACCTACTATTTGATATGTTCGACAACAGATGCAAATAAACCTAAAATCAAAGCACATAAGATGTTGAGAGCGACAGACGCGCATGCACGTCCTTCTCGTTCTCCTCTTCTCCCTATTCTTTCTTTCTTTCTCTCTCTGTCTCCCTCTCCTCGTCTTCCTTCCGTCTACCTTCTTCCGTCAAATGGAAGGAAGCGATGGCAATTGCGGTCACCTTGTTGTTTCTTTCACTTTCCATTTCTCTCGTCATTTGCATTTTTTTTCAAATATTTCAGATATATCACGAACTGATGAATGAAGAAATCGTCGAGGACAAGCAAAACGGTGATGTCCGGCGGTATGTTTATGAATAGCAGCAGCAGTAATGAGAGTAATTCCGATGATGATAAATGTCATTTACCAACTGCTGATTTAATATTTTCGGAAAACGAAAAAGATAATAATAATGATGAAGAACAACAACAACAACAACAGCAGCAGCAGCAGCAGAAACCAGTTGTTGTTATACGACGAAATCCGAGCAAACTTAGACGACAACAAGCTACTATTTCACTTCAATCACCTTTATCAGTTCGAAATCTTTCATCTCTCGAATCATTTGATAATATGAATAACGATGACAATCTTTTAAATTATATGACAATCAAAAAAAATCATTCGTTAACCAACAATCTCGATCGTGATTTCAATCGAACGAGTTTCAATGAATCGGAACGTACAGACAGTGGCATTGGACGTGACAGCGGCTCGAGTTGGAGACTTAGCAATTGTAGTGATTCATTCCATCATTCTCAACAACATCATCAAATAGACAAACAACACGGTATGTTTATGTCATCTATTGATGTACATGTATGTTTCTTTTCAAATAGCAACTCAGAGAGAGAAAAAAGAAAGAAAGACACACACACAGAGTTATTAATGAGCTTTTCAATGATAAGACAATAATGTTGATACAATTTTGCTATTTTCTTTCGAAGGTCATACCTTGAAAAAAAAATTCAAAATTCGTTTTTTTTCCTCCTTCATAAGAAAGATTTGACAGATCTAATCCTTAATGTATATTTAAATAAAATTGTAATTCTTCTTTTTTTTTCTTCATAAGATTCGGATTCGAATAATGAAAACGATGGCGATGATGAAAATGATGAGCTAACGGGTGATGCCGATGAAACTCTACCGATTTCAACTATTAACAATGACAGTCAATTGTCAGAAGATGCATTTGAAAATTTAAAATTACAAAAAATTGGGTAAATAGATTTGTCTTCTTCAAATTTATTTTTCTTGCTAAAGTACCTTTGTTGAAATTTAGTTGGCTTCATGTTAAACATTGGTTAACTGTTGGACGACATCGTAAACTTGAATTGGCATCGAAACGTCAATGGAAACGTTTTTGGATCGGTTTAAAAGGTTCAAATTTGTATTTCTACAATGATCATTTAGATACCAATCCCAAATTGATCATCAGTAAGTATTTTTCATAAATTGCCAAATGTTTTGTTCATTTTATTTACACATTATTCAGTTTACAAATTAGTTGACTATAGATAAGCATTGTTAGATCATTTGCACTTGCGAGTTTATCATTCAAATGATAAATAAAAAAAAGAGAGAAAAGATACATTGTTCATTAGTATGAAGACAGTGGGTAAGAGTTTCATGATAATGAAATTAATTAGATGTTTTCTTCGGAAAGGGAAATTGCTTATTTTTCTTCGTTAGAAATGATTGACATATGTGTATTTTGATTAATTATAATTCACAGTTTGTGTCATTTTTGAGTATCAATCATAGTGAGAATTGTATTTATAGGGCAACGATATAAATAAAAACAACACGACAAGATACATATTGAATAGATGTTTAAACCAACTAATCACAGATTAGTGTGTGTGCAAGAAACGAAAGCAAACAATTCTTTCGATTGTTTTAGGCATTATTGAGTGTCTTTGTTATCCGTTACCTGAACATCCTAACCGTCAACATGTATTCAGTTTAACAATTCGTACTGGTGATACGTACTGTTTTCAGGTTAATTGTCGCATTTGAATAAAGAAAAACAAATCACGAGAAAATATTTTTCAATTCTAGGCAACTGATCAATCGGAATTGGATCAATGGATTCGTAATATTCATTCGTGTTGTTGTTTAAAAATGAATGAACATTCTCTACAAACGATCATCGAACAATTAGAAGATTCAATTGAACGTGAAAATAAAATGAGAAAACTAGGCGATTTACAATTGAAATCAACAACAAATCAAAAAATTCGCTTACTCATATCGAAACAAGTCGATCTTTGGGAGAAAAATCTCGAAAATTTTCATGTCGATCTATTTCGTCATAAATGTTACCTTTGTGCATTAGCAAACGATCGTGAATTACCCAATCCAAAAGATTTACTTGGTCAAGTGTGTCCAACAACTAAAGCAGCATTGCAAAAATTAACAACATTTACTCCGTGTAGTTTCTACGCATGTGTAACCGCACGTCGACGATTAGAACGTCATAAGCAAAAAACGAAATTAATCAATACGAGTATTAATGATGAACAACAACAAACGAAATGTTATTTATCAACACCAACTAATCCAATTGAATCTCCGCAAACATCAACAGTTACAGATCAAACTGTCTTACAAATGGTGACATGTGATTCAAGTCCTCAAATGGTATGAGCAGATATGTTTTTGTCAGATAGACCTCATTAACTTGTTAAATAGGCTCGAGAGAGTTCGTAATGTTAAACGAACGTGTCAATCATTGTTATCTTTAATAGCCAAACAAATCGATTTTGTTTCTTTTGTTCTAGAGAACTATTGTTTCGATCAATGAAACGACAATTGTTGGTGAATTATTAAAACGTGTAACGGATAAATTAGGATTGCAATTCGATGATTATTTTCTTTGTTTTGACTCGAATTCGTTGCATAGTTTCGTACCAAATCGAAGTGAAAAACTTAGTCATCTCGTAAGAATTCGAAAACCGAAAACAAAAGTCAATCGATTTGCATTTTCGTAGAATTATTCATCGATTGATATACGACGAAAGATCGTCTATCAAATAACATTGAATAAGCCACTTGAACTATCCGGTATCGAAGTAGCGACAGAATTACATCAAGAATCTTCGTTACAAGTTGTTGTATGCGATGTAAAAGTGAATAGTGAAAGTGAACAATTAGGTAAAAAGAGAGAAATTAATTCGATGAAATGATTGAAGAATAATTTTATTTGAAGGAGTGAGAAAAGACGATGAAATTGTTATTATTAATAATTCGATTGTACAAGATCTTGATTTGGATACGATTGATCGGTATTTTAATCAAATACCAATTGTTCTAACACTTCGATCATCGAGGTTAGTCGAAGAAACTAAAAATAAATAGTAGAACTTTTGTTTTTTGCTTAAATTCGAATAGATTGTCCGAAGAAAATCATGATCCAAATCGAACATTAGATTTTTCTCATTCGATTATTCAGAATCTCATATGTCCACCTCCGCCACCTCGTCGTATCGAACGTTTATCACGTCAAGAACTACGTGAATTAATCGTTCCTAAACCCGATTCAGCATCATCTATTGAACTTCCTCCATTAGCCCGTAAAGATTCGAAAGAAAATGATCCATCATCATCAGCATTAGAACGTCTATTCAAAAATGTCGATGAACTAAGTCGATATTGTCGTCCCATGGCAACAATATCACAAACAAATATCGAACAACCACCACCACCACCATCATCACGTATCAAAACACTTTCCAATGCACAACGATTACGTAAAGTTATTTTCGAATTAATCGAAACCGAACGTTCATACGTTCAAGTATGATTTATTTCTTTTCAAAATCGTCGTGTATCGATTGTCTATTTAGGATATGCAACGTTTAATCGAACGATACATCGAACCATTGCGTGATGATTCGAAATTATTACCTGCTGACGCCATCGAATCGCTCTATGTCAGTGTTAAATCTATTCATCAATTGCAACAAACATTTCTCACTCGATTGGACACGAATATTCCAACTGAAATACTTGCTTACAATGCACTCCATGAATTTCGTCACATTCTCATATCAATATCGGAAACATTTCTTTCCTATTGTCAATATTTTAAACTCTATTCAACATTTTGTGCAATGCATTTACGCATGAATCGTTTGCTCGATCTTCATCAAAATAATCAACATTTGAAAGAATTTCTTGCTGCACGTAATCCACGACATCAACATTCATCATCGTTTCAATCGTATTTAATCAAACCAGTTCAACGTATTCTTAAATATCCATTACTTCTACAACAAATGCTTACTTATTCAACAGAAAATAACAATGAAAATAATCTATCTGATGATCAATCGACAGCTATTGAATTAGTCAAATTAAATCAAGCCATTTCTATGATGAACAATATAGCAGAATATATGAATCGGATGCAACAACTCTACGAAGATTATGGACAATCATTTGAACATATAACCAAAGTTTACAGCGAAGAACATAATAAAGTAAATCATTTTTTTTGACGATTTTAATAATATTTTTCGCATATACATACATATAAATAGAGTTTACAATTGAATCTACCGGATTTGTATGTTTATGGTGAACTCGATTGGATAAATAATCATTCATTTCTCAACAAAAATCATCAACGTTTGAAAACGTTTTGTTTTGTTTTTCGTAATGGATGTTTGCTATTAGTACGTGAACAATCGAATAAGAAAAAACAAGTAATTTAAATTCTACAAAGAGAAAAAAACAAATGTGTCTTCATTTCAATTCTTATTTCCTAGGATTTATTATCGATTTCTAAGGGGAATAAAATTCTAACCGATCGATTTATTCGATTTATTCCAATCGAAGAAATTCACGTTGAAATCATAGGAAATGAAGAAAGGAAAGATAATATCTATACATGGCAGTTAATTCAAACAGATTCAAAAACACGATTGAAAACAATCTTTCGATTTGCTAACAAGTAATTTTCAACTAGAAAACAAAACTGTAATTACTCTTTCGTTTTAATAGAGATGCACAAACATTTGTGAATACGATCAATAATTGTCTATCAACAACGGCAACAGCAGTCGAATGGCGACAAAATTCGTACGAACGTTCGAAAACAACTGTACGGAATTCGGATCCAACGTATTTATTAAGCAAAACTGAATCAACATCACCTCAACGTTTATCAGCAAGTCGGTCTTATCATACGATGATTCCCACACACACAAAATCACTCTATCATCAAAAGTCAGATACTCAACAACGAAGTCCATCACCGATTTGGAAACGACGTACGACGCCTATTCGACGGCAACCATTGACAATGAATCAACGGCGGCATACATTAAAAAATTCGACTGATTGCTGATAGATTTGTCTTTTGCTGTTTGTGTTCGTGTACTATTTTTCTATATAGTATATTTATGATTTCGCGCTCGTTTTCTTTTGATCAATTTGGTGCTTTGTATAAATCATTCATGTGTACGAAAGATAGATGTTATTTTAGATGAAAAAAAGCAGATAAACTTGATTCGGATGTCGATATTGATGATCGAGATTTGAAATGGATTTTTTTTGAAACTGACGGATTCCAATTGATAATGTTCGAAGGAGGAGGAGGAGGAGGGTTGGATGTGGATTTGTTTGTTTTCTGTGAGATCGGTTTGGTCGTGATTCTTGGTAATGATTGATGTTGGGAATAGTATTGTAAACGTTGTCGAAGTTGACAATGTTTATCAAAGAAAATCTGCTGTTGAGAACGATTTAAATAAGCTTTTGCATTAATTAATTTTTGAGTGAATCTCAAATTTTCTTTTTGAATTCGTTCGTATTCTCGTTTACGTTTATCCTGTCGAGATTGTTGATTAATTTGACGTTGAATGAAATAGTTTTCATTAGAATAGATTTGCTTTCGAGAACACATAGTTTTCTCATCGATTAGATTCTTGTTAGTATTTCTGTTGTTTGAAAGAGTTTGTAGGAATTGTTTGTATTTATTTTCATGAATTTTTTGATCATGAATTGATGAATATTTAGTCGAAAGAGAAATCGGAGAATAAAATGGCATTTTATTATTTGAAAGAACAAGATTTTGGCGCAAAATCAAAGCAATTGTTTCGTTCGTTCTGTTAACTAGCGACGTAGAAGAATAGTGAAGAAACAGAGGACAACGTCAAGCAACTGAGAGTGAAATGTCGATACAATGAAAACGTATTTTTCATGAAAAACATCTATTCATTCGTCCTTGTTCGAAGCTTGTATTCATTTGAGAATGTCGCGAGCAGCTGGAACTTTACAAACAACGTACAATGCTAGTAGGTTTTCCGTTTGAAGAAAAGAAGAATGTGAAAAAGATTCTTTCGTTTTAGCTTATTATCCACCGTCGCTTATGCCCGGTTACCGAGGTATTTTATCCTAATTTCTTTTTGAAAAACAATCGAGGATTTTTCTAAGGTCATGTTCCAACTACTCAATTTCAATATGGTGAAACATTTGGCAATTCAACAGCAAAATATTTCCAAGATTATCGTAGTGAAGCATTGAACTCATCACAAAGTTTATATGCACGAGGTAAACAAAACGATATTAATGCGTATGTTTTTCGATGCGTATTTTTAACTTTCAAGGTGGTTACTTTCCCACTCCATATACCCATCAACCTGAGCTTGTTATGAGTGATCGTCGTCGTAGTCGTGATCAATATCTTTACATACCAAAATATTCACTTAATAATACAAATGTTGATCGTACAAATGAAATCCGAAAGTTTCATCAAGTTCGTCATTTCGCGATACGTATGCACCGAAAGAATCTCTTTTGTCTTCTAGCTTTCACAAGAACATCGTGATCAATATATTGATCGTAGTGGTACATTACATCCTGTCGAACATTTTACTTTACCTGTAGCAAATGATAAAATGTACGAAGCCAATTTACCATAGTAAGTATTAAAAACGTCGTATTAATTGAGTTCTTCAATAGTTACATATTTCCTCTTTCTTCAAAATTACAGTTCGTCAATGTTGCTTCGTCATTCATCAGATATCAATATTCCTGTCGATCGAAATTTTCCACCGGTTAAAGAAGTAGCTAAACAATCAGCATTTCAATTATTTCCACCAACGGGTCAAAATTCTGATTACAATCCTCCTCAACAACAACCTCAAGTTCAACAAAATCAATCGCCTACATGCGATCAAATTTGTTAAGGATACACTGTACCAATAAACAATCATCAGAAGAAAAACTTTTTGCTTGAATTTATTTTGCCTATTCATACATATTTTAACCAGAACAGACTCTCGTACAATTACGTATATTTTTTAATCAGCAATTTATTCGAATAAAAAATAAACAAAAAAAAACTTAATTGCTAATTTAGTTACTGAAGGACTAGCGTTAAATATCGTTGAGCTAACCTTGTCGAGAAAAAAAAGTAATTATTTAGTTTCAAACGAAAAAAAAAACACACACACACAAGCAACGTAATTAAGACGTTGTTATTCCTCTTCATAAATTAAAATATATGACGTTGAAGAGTATCGTTTTCTTCTTGTTTATGTTCGTCTATGGTACTTGTGATCGAAAGTGAATCTTCATCTTTGTTAATTATACTAAATGATATATTCGATGAAATAGTGCTAATTGTTGATGGAGAATTTGTTGTAAATTCTCGAATAACAAGTACTTTGTTTTTTATGGCTTTTTTCAAATGAGAAGGAGGACGAGATGGTTTATCGTCTTCCTGCTCTGTACTAGATGCTATTGAATTGCTGTTTTTCATATATGGAGAACGATCATGAAATTTACGTTCAGTATTGGTAGATAATGATGACGCTTCACTACTTGATTTTAAATAAGGGTTTACATTGTAAACTGTTGGAAGTTCTTGTGGTTGATAATTGTATTTTAGATTAACATTACGAGCTTCGCGAGCTATCGGTCCAGGCATTGCGGTTTTTTGTGTCTGTATAGTAGGAGGTATTGTTATTCGTTCATATTCACTGGATAAATTACTTGATGTAGTGCTTGCTGAAGGTGATTGAGCAGTTTTCAAACCGTTAGATCGTTGCAATTGTGATGCATTTGTACTCGGATTCGTACTATTGTTGTTGTTATAATATGCTTTTCTAGGTGACATACTTCTTGCACTGAATGTATTTGCTCCATATCCTGTTCGTGTTGTAGTTGTAGTAGTTGTTGAACGATATTTCTTATGAGGACTACGATCACTTCGTCTTGATGATCTTTGAGAATAACTATGTGGTGCAGTAGAACCATTTTTGTAGACATATTCGTCGGAAATAACAACAGCTCCAGGTGGAAGTGGAGGTGTTTTTCTTAACCAAGGACGCATCATAACTGGTGGATCAGTAGCACGGTAATGTTGATACGATTGTTCAGGCACATATTGAGGTACCGTTGACTGACGAAGCAATGGAGTATTTCGACCACCAGCTGGTCGATTATTCGGATATGAATTAGCTAACGGTACATGGTGACAAGCAGAACAATGTTGTATCCAACAGTAACCGGTAACTGGTATATTAAGTGGTGGTGGTGCAGGTGGACATGCACGACAGATACTTGGATAGGTATTATAAGAATACTGAGGTGCTGCTGGTTGTACAGCTAATGCTGATGAAACTGTATTCGAATTTGATGAAGACGATTGCACATTTATTGATGAGGATAATGATGAAGAGCTTTCAGATGCAACTGAAACCGGAAAATTTGCTTGTGGAGCAGGTTGATAATAAGAAGCAGGAGCAGCAGCAGCAAGAGGTGGAGGTGGAGGTCCAATTGGTATCTGTGCGTCCGGTTGAAAAGATGGTACGAAAGTTGGAGGAGGTGGAGGTACATTAATAATTGGTGGTGAAGTATACGTTTGAGGAGCTTGTGGCACATATTGTTGTTGTTGTTGCTGTTGAGGAAGAGCTGCTGAATATGGCGCGACAGCATATGTAGGAACAGAAACAGGTGGAGGTATATTAATAATCGGTGGTGAAGTATACGTTTGAGGAGCTTGTGGCACATATTGTTGTTGTTGTTGCTGTTGAGGAAGAGCTGCTGAATATGGCGCGACAGCATATGTAGGAGCAGAAACAGGTGGAGATATATTAATAATCGGTGGTGAAGTATACATTTGTGGAGCTGGTGGAACATATTGTTGTTGCTGTTGAATGGCTGGTACATAACTGGGTATCGCTGGTTGAGATACTGGCCAGTTTGAAGGAAATGGTAGAACAGCAACTGGATTGCTATAACGTTGCGCAACTATTTGTTGAACAGCTGGTGTTAGAGGCAATGACGCGACTTGTGGAAGTGGTGGTGGCACTGGAAATGAAGAGAGAGGTTGTGCCATACGATTGTAAAGAAAAGGTGGCATTGCCTAAATAATATAAATCAATACAGTTATATGAACAATGAAATAACTTACCAAAGAACCTGTGTAAGGTTGTTGTGCATACGATTGTCCAGTTGGTATGAAAATAACTCGAATTTTGGGTGGTAAACTCACAGCATTACTAATTGGAACATTTTGACTGCCAAAAAAGCCTTGACCTCCACCGGCATTAACTACTGCTCCTCTTGAGTTAATATAAACCGGATACGGTACGAATTTCGTTTGTTTTATATAATTGACGAACACTTCATTCGAATACATTTGCGGTGGAATATTATTCGCTTGCATTTTCCAATATGATTTCTCCATTTTCTTTAGTTGTCGTAAATACTGCTCGTAACGATACTGTTCATCTAGTTGATTAAAACGCATCAGTGCATAAGTGCCTAAACCAGGCTGTTTCACTTTCACTGGACCAAAATAAGGTACTGGTGCATATCTATCGTTATGTTTCATCGGTGGTTGATATACCGGTTGAGCAGGATAATGAGGTGCAAACGAAATAGGTTGTCTACCATATCCACCATAATAATAATATTGATTATTATACTGGTTGGGTAGACCAACTTGATATGCTGGATAACTACCAAAACCGCGCGGTACTAGAGCTGTCATATTCGAAATCTCGTCTCTTTGTCGAATCGTCTTCTTGTTTTGATTTAAAGCGTCATTGAGAAATAAAGAAAAACAGTAATCTACAATATACAACTGTTTATTGTATTATGTATTTACCTTCACGAATGAGACAGAACTTATCCGTTGATTACAATCGAATACAAGCATAAAAACCTTGATTAGTCATATGAATCAATGGTGTTAGTTAGATAATAGTTATTTGCGTAGGCACAAAATACGATTGGCTTATTCGTGTCGGTGTTTTCATATTTTTGAGAAAAATGGAAACTCTTTTTTTGAAGATACATCTCCGATGAAAATCTTCACACAACTGCGCAAATTGATATATGAAAAGAGAGAAAAAAATTATAAAACCAAGGACAACGTAACGCGTCAAGCAGCCGCAACAAGCGAGAAAAAAACAAGCAATTGATTGATAGCTGCAGCATTTCAGTATCATTGGTCGTAAAAAAATATATGATCAAACAAAAAAAAAAGGAAGAAAAAAATGCAAAGCATGTTTGATTCATAAACATTATATTTCATGTGTGTATATGCATGCCTCTATGAGCAAATAACCGTGACTATCACAAAATATTCTGTCATTTTTTTTCATGATAAAATAGAAAAAAAAAACTACAGCTGAATTGGTTAAATAAATTAAGTTCAGATTTATTGGTTGTATATTTAGTTTTTTTAATGAGAAATTTGACCGAATCACAATGTTAAATCATAATCTGCTTGAGATTTTATTGAATGTCATGTAAAACGAGCAAATATATTAACATGTATAAAAGGTTGAGAAAAAAAATCTGTAGTGTAAAAAAAAGTAAAATCTTTTATCCATCTTACATCACCTATTAGCTTTTGACATTCATTGAAGACAAAATGAGAGAGAAAATTCGACAATAATCATGTTTGCAAACGTGTACACGAGCTTTAAGCCACCTCGACCTTTGCTACCGTTGAGTACAGTTTACGATATTAAAATAAATCGTGAACGAAAAGACTTATCACGGTGACGTGTGGAACTTTCTCTTTTGTACACTTAATACCTAACATGATCTCTTCAATGTCACTTCTCTCTCTCTCTCTCTCTCTCGCACACTTAATTCTTTTCCTCGATCTCATGCGACAATTCAACAACATTTATACATTTAATGACTTTGACTAGTTCAATTTGAGTATGTTTGCAAAAAAACAATCATCCGATGAGTGAGAACAAAACATCGAAACGAAAACGATAGGTGATCATCTTTCTTTCTTTGTTTCTTCTTTTTTTTCTCGGATATCAATTCTTAGTACGTCTCCCTCTCCCTCTCTCTCTCTCTTCTTCTCGTCGTTATACACACATATACGATGGACATTGGAGCTCCCTCATCTCTCTTCACAATTAACATTGAGTGTAAAACAAACAATCGCATATACATATAACGAACAGAGACTATACGAAAACGAAAAAAGAAACGACGAAAAGGGAGTAAACGTAAGGGAAAGAATATACTCGAGCGCGTGAAGAGGGAAATTCGAGCAATTGCATCCGCACACACAACAACTTGATTAGGCCGCTGTCGCCGGTCATCGTCGACTTCATTATCATATCCTTTCCTTTCTTTTTTTTTATTGTATTGATCAATTGAACATCTCCAATAATGTTGAAATGGTGGTACTGTTCTTTTTCTATTATCTTTTTATACTTCATTACAAGTAAGTTTGTTCTCATGCAAAAAATTTGCTAAAAATATTTTCTTTTTCGATAAGATTCACTCAATGCTCAGCATCAATCAGTGTATATTCCGAATTATTTGCAAGCACTTGATTATTTGAATGGTGAAGAAACACCAGCATCAGCATCATCATCGCAGCAACACTTTCAACAGAGTGATTTTTTCGACGACCGATACAATGACGAATTTGATCCATTTGCATCTGAACTTTTTCAAACAACATCAACACCATCGATTCAATTTCTTTTTGACACAACAGCAATTCCAAATGATATTGATAATATCGGTATTTCAACAACGACGACATTGACTACAACTGTATTAACAACAACGGACAGTGAAAGTACAACTGACGCAATTGTAGTAATGAATATGACTTCAACAGAAATGGAACAAACTAGTCCAATGAATGACATGATGACTTCGGCTAATATTGACAACATTTTATATTCGTCGTCATCATCAATCGAAATCGATTCTATAGAAGGTCAAACAAGTTCAACATTGTTTTCGAATGATAATGTAACAAAAATGACAATAGTATCTAATCAAACTTCAGAAATACCAGCTGTCGCAAAAACTAACGATAGAACAGATTTCATTCTACATTTATTAAATCGTACTGGTCTTTTTCGTAAGAATTTCATTCGTAGTGCACAATTCAATGAAAATAATCTAACAGCAGAACAAAAAGCTCAACATTTAGCAGATAAAAAAATGATGCAATCATTGATACATTCACTTCCATCCGATATATGGTCACAATTACAACGAAATCTTACAACGATTACTTTCAATCAAACGGAATACATGCAACCATCGGCAGCTGATTCAGTTATACTTGCTGAAGCAGCAGCACAAGCTGGCTTACATGTTCATGGACAAACATATCCAATGCTCAATCATCGATGGCAGCAAAGCCCAAGTTTCTATCAAAATCTTCCGCAAACACCTCATTACTTTTCTTTTACAAAATTCATGACAACTTGTAGCTAATTTGTTTTCGGCGTCAATATCAATTATTTTATTTCATTTTCTTTTAGCTACAACGACAAGAGCAACACCACCGACGACAAAATCAACTTTTAAACCTATTCGAGCTACTCTATCAAATGTATTCTTTAAATTACCAAATACTCAACCACCATATCATATAAGACATCAAGTTCCTACGACAATGCGAACGATTCATAGACAAAATGGTATTGCTCCAGGACCACCCTATCCACCCTTTAAACAATTACAACCTTCACCAACATTAGCACCTACGCCCGCACTTGCACCATTGCCAAATCCTAATATTCAATCATTGCTTGCTCAAATCGGTTTTACATGTCCGGAAGGCGTGACTGGTATTCGTTTTCCGGATCAACGTTTGTGTAATATGTATTTTACATGTACACAATCTGGTTTACCGGAGCCATCACTTTGTCCGGAAGGTTATCTGTTTTCTGAAATCTCTCGTGATTGTGAACTTGCATCACATGTTAATTGTGGATCACGACTATCAGCTTTTCTTGACATAGATAATGAACTCAATGGTGCGAATACTATAATTTCTACCTCGACAACAACAGCAACAACAACCACTACTACTAAGACAACAACAAGAAAAGCTACAAGTACAACGACTGCGACGACGACTACTACTACTACTACCACTACCACTCCAACTACAACGACTAGTACTACTACCACCACCAAAACTACAACTACAACATCTACTACTACTACCACCACAACAACGACAACTACAACAACAACAACAACTACTACTACTACGACGACGACCACAACGACGACATCAACAACAACAACGGAATCGACTATTACTAGTACTAGAAGAATTACTCCATTCACTTCTATGAGTCGATCACAGCCACACATTGCCAATGGAACATTTGACTGTGTTCTTGGTTCTGATGGATATTACGAAGATCCATTATATTGTAATGTATATCATCATTGTCTCGCTGGTATTGATTATATTGAACACTGTCCCAATCAATTAGCTTGGAATGAGAAAAAGAAAATGTGTGATTGGTAAACAAAATCATATCCTATTCAAATCTTTTCAATTGATTAAATTTCTATTCTCTCGTATAGGACAACAAATGTCAATTGTACAGGTAAAACAATGCCTGTTGTTCGTGGTAAAACATCATTCTGTACAAATCGACAAGATGGTCGTTATGCATCTGACACCTATTGTAATGCTTTTCATCATTGTATTGGTGGTACAGATCATGTCGTTCGATGTACAGGTGAATTACAATGGGATGACAATAAAAAAGAATGTGGTTGGGCATCATCAATTCGTTGTGGTCCACCAAGAAAAATGTTACCCAATGAAAACAGATTTAATTCAACATTTTGTACAGAAAAATCCGATGGGTAAGAAAAGGATAGCATCTCATTTATTATCATATTATCAAAAACACAAACAAATGATTGTGCCGTCTTTCTTTCTTTCTTTTCTCTTTCTATTTTCGTCGGTCGTCTTCATAAGTAATCCGAGATATGTTTACGTCTTACAAATGAATTACTTCATAATCTCTCTCTTGTTATACATTCAATACAAAGTATACACACTATTCAAATCTCGTCTATTGATCTAATAAGATAATTAAATCGAGACAAATTTTCATTTTCAATAATAGACATTTGCGTGGATAAAGACACAAAGAAAAGAATTATCTTTTATTTAAATTCAATAGATCTTATCCTCATGAAGAATATTGTAATGTCTATCATGTTTGCGAATCCGGAGCTGATAATATGCGTCAATGTCCACATCAATTATTCTGGGATAATATACAACAAAAATGCGAATGGTCAAATAAAGTTCAATGTTCTGGACGAACACTAGTTGCACTTTCGATGGAATCAAGTTTGTTTTGTATGGAGAAAACCGATGGATATTACATCGATCCGTTATGTTCGTTTTTTTTTCTTTTATTCTGAAAAAAAAACATTTGTTTTTTTTTGCATAATTTATTTGTCTAGATTGTAATGTTTATCATCAATGCATGGCAGATATTGATGTTAAATTACGTTGTCCAGAACGATTAGTATTTAATGAATCGTTAAAACGTTGTGATTGGCCTGAATCAACGAAATGTAAAGGTGGAAATATTCTACTCGAAGGCGAAGATAATAATGGATTTTGTGCAGATAAAGTAACGAGGAAAGATTCACGAGTTTTTCTTTATTTTTTTTTTCGATCGATTTTAGCCGAATGGAAATTTTGCTCATGAACAATATTGTAATCGATATTATATCTGTCAAAATGGTAAAGATGTTGTTTTTACTTGTCAAAACAATTTAAGATATTCAATTGAAAAAAACGAATGCGATTGGGCGATTAATGTTGATTGTAAAGGCAAGCCGGATTATATGTGGGAAGGTATCAAAGAAAATTTTTGTAAACGATTAGTAAGTATTCGAATTCGCATGAAAATAGCTTTTAAATTGAAACGAAAAACAATCTAGCCTGATGGAAACTATCCGGATATTCGATTTTGTAATATATTTCATCAATGTCAAGCAGCTATGGATTATCCAAAACGATGTCCGAATCGATTGATGTTTAATGAAGAAACGAAGGAATGCGATTGGGAAGATAATGTCGATTGTAAAGGACGAGAAAAACTAATCGGTAGGAGTTTATGAGTTGTTTTTTTTCTAAAGACAAAATCAATTCGAATGTTGAAATGTATCGTTTGATTAGATACGGAAGGCCTTGATGATGAAGTACGTCCTGGTTCGAATAATACTCGAGGACGATCAACAAAATTCTGTATGTTAAAACAAAATGGAGATTATGCTGATTCATATTACTGTAATGTTTATCATAATTGTCATGGTGGTTTTGATACTATTCAATATTGTTCAAGAGGATTAGTAAGTTAAAGAGATAAAGTTTTCAACAAAAAAAAAACAAGAATTTCTTTCGTAATAGGTCTGGCGACAAGAAACACCAACTAAAGGTCGATGTGATTGGTCACAAGATCGAGTTCCTGATGGAGTTAATTGCAATGGAAAAGCTTTGTAAGAAAAGCAAATTTCAAATGTCACAATATTATAAATTATTTTGTATTTTTTGCCAATAGATTTTTCGCTGAGAAATTAGCTGAAACCGATATTATGTCGAATTTACGTTCGGAATTTTGTATCACGAAGGGTGCTGGTTTATTCGAACATCAACGTTACTGTGATCTTTATCTGCAATGCAACGAACAAGGCGTTGGCGTGACTATGGAATGCAGTCGTACGTAGACAAAATAACACCCTCAAACATTGATTTTGTACTATTTTTGACATTTGAATAGCTGGCCTAGTTTTCAATGAAAAGAAAAAAGAATGTGATTATCAAGGTGATTCAAACGATGATCCCAAAGGTACATTCTGTTTAACTCCCCGAACATTCCTTCGATCGAAACCGAAAAACGATCAAGCATCGATTCTATTCGAAGGCGTCGATGCAACCGGACAATTTCCGTATGCAATTCATTGCTCAATCTCTCGACATGATTTCTTTCGAATCTCTCATTTAGAACACGTTTTGACTGTCTAAATAAAGATCAACAAAATATGTTTGCTGATTTCGATTGGTGTAACATCTATCATGTTTGCGTTGGAAATCGTGATAATATCTTTCTATGTCCACCAGGCACAATCTTCAACGATAAAAAACAAGGCTGTACAGATCGTTTGGATGGAAAGAATTGTAATGGATCAAGTTCATATTACAAACCATCGGTTAAACGAGAGAAACGTGTTGAGCCATTGAGAGACACTCGTCTTCCGAATTTCAATCAACGAATTCCTTATGAATGGGCAAAATCACAACGATTACGACAAGTCTGTTTGTTTGCTTGTTTTTAAAGAATTTATGAAGAAAAAAAAATTCATTTGATTTGTTTTAGTTGAATGAATATTCTTCGTTTGAACGACAAAGAAATTATTGAAACATGAATTCAAAGATTTATTTGATAAACTATTATTTCTTTGTTTGTTTTTTGTTGATTTTCTGTAGTTCTTCATTTTTTTTTCTTCTTCGTCTAGAGCTTCACCTTCACGTGAATAAACCGAAACAGTTTTTTTGTCGTTTTTCTCTCGACACTGAATATACGAAAATCTCCGACGAAACGAAAAAGATTTTTCTTAATAAATGAATACAATTCACTGAAGAAATCTTTCAAATAAATGATTTATTCAATAAATATTGTATTTTTAAAAAGAAAAGAGAATAAATACTGAGATATTAATTACGATTTACCGGTTTACTTTTAAATACTCGGTCGTACAGACCATTCCAAATACGATCTGATAAAATCATATTATATCGAGTATCTTTAGCCCATTGATCACAATTATCGTAGGCACATTTTGTTGAGAATCGAAAATTTTCATCAAATTTATGTTCAAGATATTCCGGTCGTTGAGGATTTGTTGCTTTGCCTTGACATTCTTCACACAATTCGTCGTATGAAACTACGAACGTATGAGTTAACTTAAGAATATTTTGCAGACGATAACTAAACAAACGCAAAGCAAAAGGAAAACTTTCAATTGAATTCGAATTTCGAATTCCTACCAATGACCATATCGAAGGATCATAATGCAAAGTATTTGAATGAAAATTGAGCCAGTTTTAGGCAGTCGTTTCGATGCTTCTTCTTCACTGCATGAAAAAGCAACGAGCATTTTCGGTGATAGATCATTGAGTTTGACACCTTGGAGACCTTTGGGTTGCTGTTGATTCGGCCATGGCGAACGGCAAGCTTGGATGAAAAACATTCGAGTTTTACCTTTCCAAATTGTCGTTGGTGATGAATCGGAGAAACGATTGACAATATCTCGAATGGCAATCGGTTTTTCATCGGCGGTGAAAAACGAATGCAAATATCTAAACAAAAAACAAGGAGAACAATGGACAACATACTAGTTGAAAATGATTTTTACCCGTGTGACATGATAAACATAACAAGACAGTCGTAATCACCGTAAATTTTTGGATTATCGATTTCTTCCAACGCTTGTTTGATATGCGTTTCTTTAAAATCAAATCCACATTGTAGAACAGTAAAATTTAGTTCACAGAATGCGGAGCGAATAAGATCGACATCTTTCTCTGATCCTGCACGTTTGTTTTGTTGAATACTACCATTAACTGAAAACGCCATAATATTTATAATAACACACACTCCTTTTCGTTTAGGTTTTGCTACAGTTGTTGCTGATGGAGATGTAGATTGTTTTTCCGGTCGACTAGCAGCAGCAGCAGGAGAAGGAACTATTGTTGCTACAACTTGAGAAGTTCGTTCAATCGAAAGTCGATTCTCTGTTTTCACTGGAGATATCTGTGGTGGTGGTGGTGGTGGTGGTGTTCGTTGATTATTTTCATTGCTAATAATTGCATCTAGTTGACTATATTGCGCACCATTCTCTGACGATGATTGATAATGTTTTTGAAATAGAATGAGAAATTCTTTATATCGTTTAATAAATGGTTGAAACGAAACAATCAATTCAATAATAATAACATTTCGTTCTTGAAAATATCCACAAGTATATATTTGATTGAAAAAATTCACGATTTCATCATCACGTGATGCTTGATAAATATCAAATAAATTATCAGGTGAAACTGACATCCTTATATTTAACATAAATTTCAATCCGTCTAAGTTCGATTTACTCATTCGATCACCAATTTGTGCAAATAGATAACAATAAGCTGATGTGATTTCATCGTTAAGACACAGATGAGTATTTGTTTTCGTTTGTTGTTTCTCAGGATTTATGATCGGTTCAGCTAAATATTTCTGTTTAAAATCATTTAGTACAGCTAATTCAATTCTTGTTAATGGTGTATCATAGTTTGTTTGTTCTGTACGTTGAATACTTAATAAATGTTCGAATTTTTCTCGTACTTCACTCGATAGAAGATTCAATTGAGAGCCCGAACTTTGATGTTGATAGAGTGTAACAAGTTTTTCAATGCGAACATCATCGAATCGTCCAAGTATTTGTGAACAATCTTTTATAAAGTCTCGTGTTATCTGCATTTGACTTATCTTTTCTGTTTTTTTTTTCTATAATAAATTGAAATCGTGAGTTTTCTTTCTTCTTTTTTTTTATACGAAATGAAAGAAAAAAAACTCTGTGAGAGTGAGAGAACTAGAATGAATAACAATCAACGGTCGCCGAAACTACATACACAGTACGCATCGGGAAGATTTGCATGAGACAGAAAAACAAAACGAAAGAACAACAGTAAAGAAACAAAAAAACGAACAAACAGATTTTATTGGTAGCGATAGATTGACAAATTCGATTTTAGAATAATGATTGTTTGATGTTAAGTTAAGTAAAGCTCGATTGGAAAGTACATGTGTAGAGGCTAAAGAGCGATGTCTAGCTACGTAAATCTAGAAACTATTTCATATTAGACTCACGACTAGATTGAAACAAAACGAAATAGACGAAGAAAAAAGGAAGGGAGAATGAATCGACACAAGAAAAGAAAAAGGAAGAGAGAGAGAAAAACCGAAAAAAAAATGTGCGTGTGTATATTTTTCATAGCACCATGTTTAGCATTTGCCGATTGAGAATCTAGTTCGTTCGTATTTATATGTACATAGAATCATAGATTCGTCGATTTCACAATGGCAAGTAATACCGTGACGTCATCTGGTTTCCCACCTAGAACGAAAGAAAAAAAAATGGAAGATAAACATCACGTTAGCGTTCTTTTACTCCTTCGAGAACTAAGAATAGCAAAGAAATTATTCTTGTATGTTAATCACATATGTTTCAAATCGCTTTTTATCTTCATCTCATCGAGTCATTTGCCCTTCGATCATGACCTTCTCTGATGTACTGTGATTAACTTAATCATTTCATAACTCATTCAAAGCACTTGATTATTATTAATGCTAATGCTCATTTGTAGAACTTTCGAATCTCAATTTAATTTTTGTAAATGAAGAAAAAAACATCTGCCTGTCAAAATACAAGATTAATTGTTTGTTCTCATGTTATTTGCGAATTTTTCTTCGTTTGTTTTAGTTTTGTTTAATTAAAAAGGGATTAAATTGTTTTTCTCTTTATCTTACCACAAATATTAATTCCCAATGATCGTTTGGCACTTCGAGCAAATGGCGAATAGTAAGTCGGGTCATGACCATTAATCAACGCACGTTTAGCTAAACTTTGTGCTATTCGTTGTAAATTCTCCAACGTTGGATCCTAAAAACGAAAGTCAACAATGATACAACCATAATTGAACTGAAAAAAAACAATAGAATTCCCAAGGAATTATTCATTCATCGGCTTTTCTATTTCCTCTCATTTTCTATTTGTTGTTATATTCGGTTTCTAATCAAATTTCTCTTTCTCAGAAAAAAAACGACGATTTCTCGTTTGTCATTCAACTCCGATAGACAACAACAACAACGACAGTAGGCGAAGAAAAAACTCAACGTAAGCAAAATATCGAGATAAGACATTTTATGTTAGTGTGTCTTCTACAATCAAATAACAAGATGCGGCAATGAAATAAATATGATGAATGAATGACAAACACTCTCTTTAGATAGAAAATATCTCTCGGTGCTTTTTCCTCTCTCTTCGTCGTCGTCGTCTTTCACGTATCAAAACAACAATCTATCAAGTTCTTCAACACGATATATCTAAACATTTCTCCAACAAAACAGAAGAACTGACAAGTGCAAGTGTAGGAATATTTATTTCGCAAGATGAATGTATACATTCCAAAATGGATATTTGCTGCGTTTGTTGGCGCAGCACCTATGCTCGGAATGGTATTTTTTATTTTATTTTCTTGTACTCTGCTCGGTCTTGTTCAACGTTGTAAAATAAATCTATCACGATCGTATGCTAAACGAAGGCAATTAGCAATGATTCAACGATTATCGATAGAAAACGATGATGAAAATAATGGTGTTTTATTTAAATCACCATCGAGTGTGGTTATTATATCTCCATTCGATGATATACCAATGAAAGATATCGATGCCGAATCATCGACAAAAGCTTCGTCGGGACCAAAAGATGGTAGTCGAACAAAAAATAAAACTATTGACCGACTTTTTTCTTTTCTTAGATAATCTTACGGATTCTCCGCCGATCTTTCGACGAAATCGAAGTATCGATCTGTCTCAAACGGATTCAGATTATGATAATCATTCGTCAAGTATTTTCGACGACAATGATTTCGAACAAGATCGTTTATCATTAGTCGAACTATCTTCTCAACGTAAACACGGCAAAAAACAAGTGAAACCACCACCTGATACAGTTATTAATATCTAGGCAAAAAGGACATTTGCTCAAAATTTACCGTTATTTTTTTAATTTCTTCGAGTATGGCAGTATCGGGTAGATTATCCCACAGTCCATCAGTTGCAATAACAAGAATATCATTTTCTTCGACATTAAACGAAGTTACTGATGCTAAATCCGGACTAAAACAAAGAAAACAACAACGAATTTATTAAATCAACTCAATTTTTGACAAATAAAATAAATAAATAATATTTATGCAAAACTTATGTCTAAAGTCTCGTTTTATTTACTTTTAGTCATCAGTTTTTTTCTTTTCTTTCTCTACGGAAATTTTATATTTGAATTGAAAAACATAGAAGACTCTTGTTCGTACCTATCAGCAATCAATCGTGGATCTTTGATTGTGGGATGAATAGCTAATTGAAATGGAGAATTGAAATAATGCTGTTGTTCTTGAGAACGATGTACAATCGCGTTTTTTCTTATAACAACAAAACCACTATCACCTAGATTGGCTGTATGTAAGATTCGTTTTTCATTATGCAACGCCACAATACACGCTGTACTACTTCCTAAAAATCAAATACCAAACATAGCCTATGTCCGAAAAAATCTTATTCGAATTTACCAACAATACATTGTTTATCTTCTAGTAATTCTTTGTAACCTTTGGACAATAGTTCTTTCAATGTCGAAGGATTCAAATCGATAAGTTTGTTATCAATCAGGGATTTGCATGTGTCCATCAGAGATCGAGAGAATACGGAAGGATCGATACCATGTTCACGCCAGCCTCCGACACCATCCGCAACTCCTACAAATTTATTCATTAAAACTTCGTCGAAAATGAATTTCATTTCTTATTATTATTCACCAAGAAAATCTCCGATTCGGTGCTTCGTCACAAAGAAAGCATCGTCACCATAACTGTCTGTTTGTTGTATTTTAAGTTTTTCATCATTATCACGACTTGAATAACCCGATGATGCAGTGACTAGATGTACAGCACGTCGAATAGCCGGTGATGAATGTGTAATAGCAAGACGATGGGTCGCTGAATGTGTCAAATGAACAGCCGATGACGATGATAAACGTATTAGACTGTGAAAAAGAATATTTTCGGCTTCGGTACCACTGATAGCACGTGCAAATAATCGAGCAAATGCGGACAATGATGGCATCGTGGAAAGAAACTTAACTGCAACGAAAAACGACGCTTGTAGATAAAATCAAAATGAAATTAACGATAAACAAACCTTGAAAGAACTTTGGACATCGGTTGGTGATTACCTGGAAAATAAAATTACAAAATGAGAATCGAATCAATCGAGACGTTCACGAACTGACACCTACTGTCAACTTATTTCGTTTGATCATACAAAAAAGGAGGCACTTAGAATTTCTTTTTTTTTATTTTCAAGTATTACTCCCGTTCTCTTCTTTCGTTTCTCTCTCTCGTTTGCTTATAAATCATACGAAATTGAAACAACAGCATTTTATATACATTCATATATATGTATATTAAGAATTTTTCTTCTTCTTCTCTCTTTCGCTTTTGATTCGTTGTACATATGTGCACTCATAAATAGACATCTTTATGTTTTTGAAACTGAACTCTACTCGTTCGAATGTTAAAGAATGAGCGCAAATCAAATAGAATTCTCTCTTTGTAGAAATGAAACAAAAGAATAACAGTCTATGGTTAGTGAAAGAAAAAGGAACATTTATGAAATAAAATCGATGGTCTTCGTCAACGATGCAGAGCGCAATTTCTGTTGTACGAAAAGTATACTCGAAGCAGAATGTACCTACACCTTTTACTTTTCGTACGTTTTCATATGTCAACTATCGATAGAGGTTAACTTGGATATTTTTAACGTTATATTAAACGAAAAATATGAATATGAAGATCGAAATATATAGATGTGTCATACAGAAAAAAAGAAACTTATTTTCTATACGTGTGAGAAAGAAGGCAAGTGAGGCCTGAGGGAAGACGTATTTTGATATGTTTAGAGAAAAAAAGTAACAGGCATCATTGACTACCAATGAAATTCAGTTGGCGTCTATTCACAGTATGTCATCTTGTTAACACATAGAAATACAACATCAATATTATGATTTTATATGGCAGCCATCGATTGATAGACAAAGAAGTGTAAATAAATACGGATCATTGATAGATGTTATTGAAATGATCTGATTTTTTCCCTCATGAATATTCTTCTTTTGAACCTCCTGCTGTCCATTCTCATGTGAAACATCTGTTTCACTGTTCAAAAGTCAGAAGAATTGTGTCTAACGAATCTATCGAGAATATCTAATTACTAACCTGAATACTTCAGAATTGACTAGACAAACGATAATGATAATTTCCACCGTTGAATAAATAAATATATTGAATTCGAATTAATTGATCAAATGAAACAGATCTAGAAATAAAACAATTATTCTAATAAGATCTACTTATATTGTTGGATTCAATTGATCAACAATAAAACAGAAGAAAAATAATAAGAAACTATCACAGGACAACTAACTCTAATAAGACACTCACGTGCTGTTATCATGTCACATTTCTTTAAAGTAGCTTTCTCTTTCGTTCTCTATCTCGAAAATAATTACGTCATTATTTTAGAACAAAATTGCACGTAGAAACAGAGATGAAGAAAAACGCCCATGTCTCTGACCTGTGTGCTGTACTAAAGGACTAATAATAAAAAAAACGTACGTTTGAAATGATTCTTAGTTCAAATGAGTATGCAAAGTGCGCACACACACACACACACGTATAAAACGAATGAGATTAATCGATTAAACTTATTGAAATTTGTGCTACTGAATAATGATGAGTGAGGGTGAAATATAAAGGGATTTCTCGTCTTTTTTTTCTGTCTTGATCTAATCGTATATACCCTCTTGCACGTCATACAATCAAAGAAAACAAAACTATCGAGATCGAGCAAATGCAAGAAAAAGTAGAAGGTTGTCTGATTTGTTGATTCGAATACGATGACGAACGAAGAAAAGAAAGAAAAGAGAAAAGAGAAGAGAAGAGAAAGAAAAAATGCACACAGTACATTATCAAGAAGAGAAAAGAAAAAAAAAGAAAAAGAACATATGACGACGAGTACAAAGTATACTATGCTTACTCAATAATAGAGAAGAATAAAAAGAACGGCTCGAACGGAGAGAACCTAACGTATTATTATTATTTTCGAATGAAAAACAGAAATCAAATATTGATCATTGTTTTATTAATCTGTAATAAGCAATGAGAATGGACAATCGATGAAAGCATGTTCACAACACGAATATCACAAAACGAATGCGAAATGAGCGACAAAAAACATCAAGGGAATGTGTATCTGTTTGTTTATCATTTCTATCTGTAGAGATTATAAGTCGACTTTCTTTTTCTTCTCTAAACCATCGCCATTCTCATCATCATCTAAATTCACATCACTGAGATCAATCTCTTCGTCAACAACTAATTTTCCATCTTGTCCATCCCACGGTTGACTATCAACGATCGCTGGTAATTTCCCGTCGACAATTCCGCTCAATGGTACAAGTGGAGTTGTTAATCGACCAGCGGATAATTCTTTTAAAAATTCACTTATACCCGTTTGACTAAATGAACCTTTCAAGACAACGCATTTGCTTTTACGTGCATTGATAGCAACCTGAGCGGGATAACCGAAACCTCCAATACCGACGCTTTGTTCGAGTTGTTCTTGTCGAGCTCCTTCGACCCACAACCAACTCCAACCGTTACGTTTGTATGTTTCAGCGAACTTTTTCAACATTGACAAATGTTGATTTCGACATGCCGATTGACAATCGAGAATATTGGGCAAGAATGAGATGATACACAACTGTTTCTCCGAACAATTCTCGTCTAAAACCGATTGACTAGTAATTTCGATAACGTCAGGTGCCGGAGTATTTGCTTGAAATTTATCCAAAGCCCAACTGACAATATCCTAAACAAACAAACGATACACATTTGAAAATGAGATTTTTCTTTGAAAAACATACGCTGGCTGTTCGACCGCCATCGTAATCTTCAGCTTGACCATTTTTATGGCCAGCTGGAAAGAATTTAATCGTCGGATAACCTTGAACGCCGTATCGATGTGCCAATTGACTGTTGACAGTTGCATCAACAACACCTAGTTTAACTTTACCTTTCAATTCACGAGCTGCTTGAGTCCATTCAGGTGCTAATTTCTTGCAATCTATCCAAGAATTGAATATCAATCAAAAAAGATTTCCATCGAAAAAGCTCGACTTACGACCACACCACGGTGCCACTAAAAAAAACAAAAAATGCAATTATTTTTCTGTCGTCTCGATTAAACAGTTGTTTATTTCTTCGGTTATTCTGCACTCAAGGTAGGCGTTGTCATCATAACAAATTGACTTCGATATGTTATTTTATAATATATAGATGCATTGATAGTGATAAAAAAATTTCAATTAAAATTATGCGGTTCATTGATTTTTCTATCTTTGAGCAAGACAGGAACTCGAACGGATATGATCATCGGATCAATGATTGATTACTTACTGAATTCAACAAGCCACATGTCTTCAGAATCGATGACGACAGACTAGTAAAAACAAACAATCAACATATACAGGTCAACACAATTTCTCTATCAAACTAATTTACGTCAAAATTGTTATCAGTTAATTCGATTGTATCTTTTCCTCCATTACCACTGCCACTGCTACCACCACCACCACCACTGCTTCGTTTTCCTAAACGTTCATTTGTGATTAATCTTAATTGACTGAGAGCCTGTTCAACGATAGCATCAGCTGTTCGTCCACCTTGATAATCTGTTGGCGATCGTTTGTTATTTCCAAAGATTTTTATCGTTGGAAAACCTGAGATTCCATACTGTTGACCGAACGATTTATGTTCATCAACATCCATTGCACCGACTTTAACGAAACCTTTCAACGCACTTGCAACACGTTTCCATTCAGGTGCTAAATTTTTGCAATCTAAATCGATGAACAATGTTTTTTTAAAATGATTATTAAGTGAAAAACATACGTCCACACCAAGGTGCATAAAATTCAACAAACCAAATATCTGAACTTTGCGTGACTAGACGATCGAAATTCGACGGATTGAGTTCGATAACATCGTCATTCGAACTGTAAAATCCATGTGTCGAGAGAATGAAACCAAGAATGATAAACAATAATGACGAATACAAATTTGAATTCATCTGTGTAATGTTAGTTGAAAAATGTCGAGAATGGGAAAAGCGCGTTTTTAAGTTTGATTAAGTTGTGTTTTCCTTAACCAACTTGTTGGTTACACGATCTTTTTTGTCATCTATCAGTTTCCATTCCCCAATCACGATTCAGCGCGTTTGACCGATGTCATTAGACCTATAAAAAATTATGCGTTAACCTTTGATTTGATGTTGAAAAAAAAATTCATTCGAAAAATATTTTCACATGATTTTATTTCGATTTTTGCTTCGATGATTTTCGAAAGAAACAAATTTCGAATGACGGGATCTTTTGTTCGAACACGTCGATTGTAGCGCTCAATTTGATTGGTTAAACAAGAACAGCCAACTCATAAATACAAATAAACAAAACAAAACAATATACATCGCCATAATGTTTTCACATAGAAATCGAAGTTTTTTAATCTCAAAGGTTCATGAACTTTCTTTGTTTTTTGCTTGTAGAACTTCGTCTTTTTCTCTCTAATTCTTGGCAAAACAAAAATGAATAAATCACCGATTTTACTTGGTTCTCTTATTACTAAAATCAGCCCCAGTCTTATTCGTTATGCATCTGGTTCAGCTACTGGAGCTACTGGCGTATGTTCTCATCTCGAGACACTTCTTATCCATTGATTTCTCTTCGTTTTTCATAGAAAAAAGTCGCTGTCTTAGGTGCAAGCGGTGGCATTGGTCAACCACTTTCATTATTACTCAAATTAAGTCCATTGATCAGTAACTTATCTCTATACGATATTCAACATACGAAAGGTGTTGGCGCCGATCTCAGTCACATTGAGACTCGTGCCAAAGTTCAAGCTTTTGTCGGCAAAGATGAATTAGCCAATGCACTCAAAGGAATGGATCTTGTTGTCATCCCTGCCGGTGTACCACGTAAACCAGGTATGACACGAGATGATTTATTCAATACAAATGCAACGATCGTTGCTGATCTTGTGACTGCTTGTGCGAAAAATTGTCCACGAGCTGTCGTTGCTATCATTGCAAATCCGGTTAATTCGACAGTTGTTATTGCAGCAGAAATTATGAAAGCATTCAATGTTTATGATGAAAAGAAAATCGTTGGTGTCACAACATTGGATGTTGTTCGTGCTGCAACATTTGTTGCTGAAGCCAAAGTTCGTTTTGTTTTGATTTGAAAAGTATTTACATTCGATTCGGTTTTCAAGGGCTTAGATCCAACACGAGTTAATGTCCCGGTTATTGGCGGTCATTCAGGAAACACCATTATTCCGTTACTTTCACAAGTTTCACCGCCAGTTTCATTTTCACAACAAGAATTAGAAAGTTTGACAAAACGAATTCAAAACGCAGGCACAGAAGTCGTCGAAGCTAAAGCTGGCACAGGCAGTGCTACTTTATCGATGGCTCATGCTGGCGCTCGATTTTCATTTTCGGTTCTCGAAGCTTTAAATGGTAAAGAAGGTGTCGTTGAATGTGGTTATATCGCATCGAAAGAAACGGAATTCAGTTACTTTGCTACTCCACTTCTCTTTGGCGTACGTTGAAATTCATTGTCAACCGAGCGTAATCTTGAATTTTGTTTTATTTTAGCGAAATGGTGTTGAAAAGAGCATGGGTATTGGCAAATTAAGTGACTTCGAAAAACAAGTCGTTGAAAAAGGCCGTAAGGAATTAAGCGGTAACATTGAAAGTGGTCTTAAATTTGCTAAACAATACTTATCAAAAGCAAAATGATTTCACAACTAAATGTTCTCTATAAACTCTAGTTTATTTTTTTTTGCTCCATAAAAACCTTGTTCTGTCTTTGAATTTTATTTTTCCGTCTTCATTTAGGGTAGCTTCTTAAATAAAATCTTCAAAACAAAAAGAGAAAACATCAGATTGCCTAAACGACAGTGAAATTTTTTGCTTTGTTTTTAGATAAATTCCTAAGCTTTAGATAGATTTCTACTATGGTACGATTAAATGTTGATCAAATGAGCCGATATGTCAGTCCGGTTAATCCGGCTGCATTTCCAACACTCAGCGTGGTCTTATTCGGCATTGGCATATTTTTAATGTCATGGTTTTTCGTTTATGAAGTTACCAGTACGAAATATACTCGTGATTGGAAAAAAGAACTTCTCATCGCACTGTATGTGTCACTTTCTTGAAAATAGAAATCTTCATCATTGTTGTGTTCTAGTATTGCATCGGTCTTTCTTGGCTATGGTGGTTTATTTCTTTTACTTTGGGTTGGAATTTTTGTTTAACAAAAAGAAAAATGACTGATGATTATCGCAATGTTGTTGTTGTTGTTTTCTGTTCTAGACTATTCATTTGTTATTGTTTTGGGGATATTCTTTTGTTGTTATTGATTGGTTTTATTAAACAGACAAAAAAAATTAAATCTTTTTCGATGTTTTAGATCTAAATTATACCAAATTCAGTCTTTTTTTTATGTATTTATTCAATAAATTGTATATATTCAACAAACAGGTACGTGTCAATAATATTCTATTGAATATCGAGCAAAACAAAATAAAAGTTTAATAAAATTTCAAATCACGATGTGAACAGATGGTTGAGAAATCGACATCTGTTACATTAACCGTGAGTGTACGAACGTGT